>JADMIO012791286.1_pt1 | contig 71318 bp, 107 predicted proteins | sample 8958161 | NCBI WGS metagenome assembly JADMIO01 (sample SAMN16585339, study PRJNA669376) | soil metagenome | isolation source: Crop rotation soil | place: USA: Cullars Rotation, Alabama | collected 2011 | reverse complement strand
CTTTCCCCCCCCACTGGTTTCGCTAACGGCTCCGCCGAAGATATTGTCGCCGCCCGCCCCGGGGATTATGGTTCCGGCTGAATCGGTGACGACGAAGCGGTATCCGACTCCGGCGGTAAGCCAGATGGATGCGCGACCGGCCGAGTCCAATACGATTGGATTCGGGTTTGCCGTGAAAGCCGAGCTCGACGTGAAGGTCGCTAGAGGTGTACCTGGGCAGCTACTTCCCGCAGAGCACGAATACACCTTGCCGCCGGCCAAAGGATGCCCGATCTGATCTGTAAACTGAACATTGAGATTCGGTGCGATCACCGCTGTCTGAGCGTGCAACGTCATCGCAGACAGAACGATGAGTAGGGCGGTGATTACAGAGGCACAAAGGCTTTTCATGGTGATCTCGGGTTGAAACGAACGAGGTTAGGCGGTGATACGCTGGTTACGTGCTTCGTCGGCTGTGGCTGCTGTTATCGATCGCGTGGGCGCTGCTTGCGCTCTATGCTGGCTCGACCCGAGCCCGTGGGATTATCGATCTCGATATTGCTATTGCGCTTGCGCCGCTGGTTCTGGGATTTCTTCTGGCGAAGGCTTGGCGGTTTGTTTCGACTGGCCGCCGAGTGGGATTTCCGATCGCGACCCGTTTTTCGACGAGAACACAACCGTATCGGCGGTAAACTTCTTTCCGGATGCGCCCGGTACTGATTTACCGACGTATTTGTCGCCTTCGCCGGGCTTGAGGTATGCGACTGTAGCGTGAGCGACGTACTTCATTTGCTTTTCCACGTGGGGCAGAAGCCCGCGAATTTCTTCGTTCAAATCGATGAGGTCTGGTGAGTCGACGTCGAGCTTCAGCACGTCTGCATCATCGTTCTTGAATAGCGAGAGACGCCCGAGCTTCACCTTGACCGGACGTTGGCCGTGAAATGCGACTGCCGCGACATCCGAATCTTCGGTATCGATGCCGTACAAGATCGTCACGTGGCTGTCGTCCTCACGACCCTCTTCGCCGATCTCTTCATCAGGAATCTTCGCGGCGAATTCCTGGATGGCCTTTGCGATTGGCTCTGGCAAGTTGATCTGAGTCGATGACCATTCGTGGCGCTTTGCTTCTGGTTCGGCGCCCGCCCCATCCGCTTCTTCGGACGCGGGCTCTTGGATCACCTCCTTACTCGGAGGGACGGGCGCGGGGAGAATCTGCGCGACATCTTCAAGCTTGGCCGTCGGCATCTTAGTCGTGTTCAAACGATCCGTCGTTGTTTATCTTCTTGACCGTGACCCGCTGGCCGTTTCGGAGCTCGACGACATCACCGGGCTTCGGGGCGTCTTTCTTCGAAGCCAGAGGGGTTGTGATGGCTCGTTTTTCCTGGAGCGCATTCAACTCCGCCAGCATCTCGTCTTGGCTCATCTGAGCCATAGACTTGTAGCCTTTGTCTTTGTACGGCATCCGAACAACACCGCTCAACGCTTCGTGATCGAGCCCAAGTTCGGCTCCGATCGCATGTAAGGCCCGATTCAACGTGCCCCGCCCCATGATCGAGAAGCCGTCGTCAAGTAGCTGCTTTCGGGCATCGGCCAAGGGTACGCCGTTTTCCTGTGCGTACGCCTTTACGCCGTCCTCGGTCATGATCCGAGGCTGTTCGAAGACAGGCGCTCCTGCTGGAGCCGGGATGCTGTCCGGCGCGTTCTCACGACGGATAGTGACGCCTGCGGGCTCGACGCCCTCTGGCAATGGAGCGGCTGGCGCCTCGATCTTTACCGGCTCCGCGGTCGTAGCTTGCGGCGCTGGCTTCAGCGCGGCGTCTCTCGCCTTCACGATGTCCGTCAGTTTTAGATCGAGCCCGAGCGCTTCTCCTGCGAGCGCCCACTGATGAAGGTCCATGCGCCCGATTTCTTCTGGAGTAATTCCGCCGTCGATCAGAGTCTTGGTAATCGTAGCGGCGTCTTTCGTAGCCTCGGTAGCCGACGCAGGCTGGATCGTGGCGGGCTCTGCTTGCGGGGTTTCTGCGATTTGCGGAGCGGGTTCGGGCGGCTGAGTGACGGGAGCCTGCGTCGGTTGGGGAACTGGTTTCGCCTTCGCCGCATTCGCGCGCTCGATACCGGCGGCTACGCGGCGAACGGTCGTTTGTGCTTCAGGCGAGAGCTTTTCAAACGGCTTGCCTACTTGGCCGATCGCGATGTCATCCAGCAACTTCACTTGCGGATCGATCGCGGGCGGAATGACCTCTGGCGTGACGGGCGCGACGGGTTCGGTTGCAGCTTGGCCCGGCTTCAGCGGATAGCCGGTTGCCGGATCCGTGGGGATCGGTCCGCTGGTATCAGCCGGGGCTTCTGGGATGATCGCTCCCTGCGATAGCTGCCGGTTGATCGGGATGACTTCGGGTGTTGCTGCGACTGGCGCTGGTTTTGTGCGTTCGGCGAGTCCTTCTTTGATGCGAGCGATTGCACCTTTAACAGCGGGCGTCATTCCGCCGATGACGGCTCCAATTGGCGGTCCGTATACAGGAACGACATGTCCCGCCCCATAGCCCAGCGCCGCTCCGGTCACGCTCGCCGGTACACCCTCGACTTCAGCAAGAGGCACTCCGCGAACCTTAATCGGTAGCGTTGTGGGCGCGGTGGCGCCCTTGTACGCGCCGACGGCCGCATCCTTGATAACAACTGGAGCCTGTTTCGCGACTGCGGCAACTTTGGGGGCAACTTCACCGCCAACATGCAGAATTGGAGCCGCGGCGCCAACCGTAGCGCCTACCGCCGGACCAAACGTCTCAGCGGACGGGTTCGCGGCAAATTTCTTGCTCTTCTCGATCGCCGTGGGGACCTGGCTCGCTCCCACCGCTGCGAGAGTCGCATTTCGGACCAATGGCGCGGCTCCAGGACTGCTCAATACGGTCGCGGCGAGACCTGCAGGCGTCATGATGGCGTCCGCGGTACCAGCGACGAGGTGTCCGCTAGCGTCCGCGAGCGAGAGTAGGTGCCTTCCTCCTGGAATCTTCGTGATGAAGTCTCGCGCTTCTGCGGTCGGCCGCTCGAGCGCTTTTTTTAGATTCTCGTAGTGCTCTTCAACTGTCGGAACTTTGCGGCCGTCGCCAAAGACATTCGATAGGGCCTGCGGAGCCGATGTTGAAAACGATTTCTTTGCTACATCCCAGACCTTTGAGAGAAACCCCTCTTCTTTTTCTGCGGCGGGCTTGGCTCCGTACTTCGCCAGCGAATCCTCAATTGAAGATGACGGAGCGGACGCAACTCCGCCGTACTTCTTGATCGACTCTTCGATATTGAGGGCCGGGGATGCCATTAGTTCACGTCGGCGGAATGCTCTCGCTTGAAGCTGTCAGCGGCTTCCTTCGAAGGGAAGATGAATGTGGATTTTCCGTTGACGGGCTTTTTGAGTGTTACCGTGCGCGCCGAGGGATCGCCAGCATTCGCGCGCGCTCTGATTTTTTCCGAGGCCGCAACAGCTTCCTTGCTGATTCCAGTAGTGAGCGGCTTGCCCATGTCAGACTTGTACGCGGACTCCAATTCCGTGTACTTGCCACGCATAAGCTGATCGTTGTCCATCATGATCTTCCGGAGTACATCGGGAGAGTCTGCGGCCAAGATGGCTTTCTTTTGCTCTTCACGGTCAGCAACAGAACCGCCGGCGGGAACCCAGGCTTTCGTGAGTTCGTCCGCGTACTTCGTACGGATGTTCTCGAAGCGCTTTACCTCGTCCGATCCGACGTTGTTCTTGATCCAATTCGAGATGCTGTTGTACTTCGGGAAGCGCGTGTTATCGAGAGCCTCGATCGCGTCGCTTAGTTCCCCGCCGTGCTTCATGGCGGTTCCGATCGCGTTGATGTTTTGGCCGATCTTTCCGCCAGCTGCGTAGGCATTCGCTGTCACGACGCGTTTCTTTGCATCGGTGATATCAAAGGACGGATCGTAGGCGCGAACCAAATCGGCAATCGCCTGATTCTTCATCGCGATCGGACCGCGACCAGCCTGCGGAGGCAAAAATTCACGGCCATCGACAATGTTTTTGACTTGTCGGACGAGCGCCGGATTCTTGCCCTGAAGCGCTGCTTCGTTGAACCCGCCTTCGGTCGCAGTGGGTGTTGCGGCCGCTACCTTGGTGCTGCTTTCCTGCTGCGCCTGGAACGCGGCCAGCTTGTTCGCGTCCACGGTGCCAAGCGGCGTTTTTGGATCCACTCCAAGCGCCGCAGCGGCGGCTTTCGTATAGGCTACTGGATCATTATTGCCGTGGCCCGCAGGGGCGTATTTCGTGATGTAGCCTTCGAGAGTGAGTCCCGCTTTTGCGTCGATTCCGATCTGCCGGCCGATCGCCGCGTAGCCATCCTCAGGCGTCTTGAACTTGGCGAATCCGCCTTCGCCCAATTCCGCGCCTGGCTGGTTCGCGAACATCAGATTGCCGGGGTTATTGTTTTTGAATGCGAGTTGCTGGCCCTTTTGGCCCGGTGCGGTTTCTGGAATGACGACGGAGCCCGTTGGCACTGCGCCGCCCGCACCGCCACCGAGGAGCGCATCGACGGCGCCGGTTTGCTTGCCCACATCGGTAGCGATGGCGCGTTTCTGGATGTCGTCCAGGACCGCTTTCGCCTGCGCCTTACGCTCGGGCGTCTCGTTCGGATCCGCGAGGATCGATTCCCACGTCGCCTTCGGTGTGCTGTTGGTGGCGCGCTGTTCCGCTGTCAATGCCCGGTTCTGGATGATCTTCAGATTTGACGGGTTGAACGGTAGCCGCTCGAGATACTGCTTGGCATACGCCGGATCTTCTGTCGCGATTTCCTTAACCTTCTGGTCGTACGTTTCCTTGTCGTTGACGCCAGTGAACAGCGTGGCGACCTTGGCGTGCATTTCCTGCGTTCGCTTCTGCGCGCGCTCGAAAACCTTCTGCGTTTCCGCCGTGGCTTCGTAAAGAGACTTCTGCTGTTGCTCGACCGTCTGAGCGGTTCTTGCGAAGTTCTTCAGCCGCTCGATTACTTCCGGCGTCAGCGCCCCATCGGGACCAACCTGAGACGAGATCTGGTCCGCCGTGGCCTGATCGATCAAGCCATCGGATGTTGCCTTCTTGAGGTTGTCTTTGAGAACTGCGCCCTGAAGCTCCGGGGCGGCATTCAGGACGGAATTGGCATAGCTACCGAGTTGCGTGGCTTTGGTTCCGGTGACGGCTAGCTCTTCCTTCTTGCGTTTCAGGGCGTCGTCGAGTTCGGCCCGCTTCTCCTTGCCATAGTTGAGCGCCTCTGGACCAAAGCCAGCCTCAGTCAGATGCTTCTGGACGCCTTCATGGTCAACCGTTGTCTTTCCGTCGTCGCCGACCTTCGCGTACTTCTGAAGCGCTTCCGAGAGCACTTGTTGTCCGCGTGTGGTTCTCTGTTGGACCTGATTCGCGTTGCGAATCTTCTCGTTTTCCAAGCCGGTCTGTTCGATGTCGCTCTGAATCTTCGCGGCTTGCAACGGCTGAAGAGCCGCCTGGTTCTTAAGCAACTGCAGTCGCTGAACCGCTTCGACGCTCTGAAGCGGGTCTTCGATTTGCGGCGGCTTCAACCCGGTCGCGATGAAAGATGAGTCCAGTTGAGGCATGCTATTTACCCGGAGTCCCGTTCGGGTTCAGGATGTTGGTGCCGTTGATATCCGCGCCGGTTACTTTGGGCAGCGAGTACAGCGCATACGCTCGATTGACCGAGTTCGCAACCGAACCGAGCCCCGAATTCCAGGCGTTTGCCGAAGCGATGTCGCTGGCCGACTGCGCATTTGCCTTCCCGGAAATCGCGCTCGCGGCGATGTCCGCAGCCCGTAGCCCGACGTCGCCAGAGTACTTCCCAGCGTTGATGACGTTTCCGGCCATCAGGGCTTTGTATTGCGCTGCGGTCAACTCCTTCGTGAGATCGTTCGAATTGATCGTCTGTGCCGCGTTGCCGATGTCCTGGTTCGCTACTCCGGTAGCGCTGAAACCGAGGTTCGTGATTCCTTGAAGGCCGGATAGTCTTGCAAGCGCCGTTGTGCGGTTCTCGTCGTAGGTCCCCTTCGCCCTCGCGAAGGCACTGTCCAGGAATGTGTTCGTGAGGTTCGTATTCAGCCGGTCGGACGCTTTGACGAGCCCACCGGTATAGAGACCACCGCGCGCCGCCGCGCTGCGTTCCAGCGCCTTATTCGCCTCGTCTCGAATGAAGGCATACTGCGGATCGTTCTGCCAATCCTGCGGTGTGAAGCTGAACTGCTTTGCATCCGGACCGAGCGCGCCGCCCTTGCCCAGCATCTCCTGGGCCTGCTGGAGGCTGATCTGTCCGGCTTCGAGGTACGGCTTCAGCGCTTCGAGTTGCTGTGCTTTCGCGGCATCGATCTTGCCGTTTGCATCAGTAATGCCGGCTTCCAACTGCTTCGTGGCGTCCGTGATGCTCTGATTCGCCGTGTCGGTAGCGGTATTAAAGCCTTGTTTCGCCGCATCCGCGGCAGCCTTGGCATCGGCTGCGATCTTATCTGCTGCGGCAGATTGCTTGTCGGCGGCGGATCCGGCAGCGTGGGAACTGATCGCGGCGCCAGCGACTCCGGCCGCAGCGGAGACACCGAGTCCGATGGCAAGGGCCGTACCGATCGCGGCACCGCTGAAGCCTTCCGGCATCGTCCAAAGGCACTGAAGGAGCCAGCAGACGCCGAGAAATACGGCGAACTGGATAGCTTCGAGCGCGATGGTTTTCATTGGAGAGCCTTGACGAAAGTCGTTTCGGCTTTCACGTAGCCGAGTTTCAGATAGAACTTCTCGAGTTCCGCCGGCATAGAATCCTGAAGGTGAGCCATTCGAATTTGTGAACATTTCATCTCCAGAGACCAAGACTCAAAAGCGCGATACAAACGCAGCAGCCCCGTCCCCCCACGAGCCGCTTTGCGAATGAACATGAAGAGTTCCTGACAGGTTTTTGTGTACGCGTAGGGCTCTTGATAGGCAAGCCCACCGATGGTGCCGAGAATCTCTTCGCCGTCCAACAGCAGGAAGATCACGCCGCTTCCAGCGAGCCAGCCGGTCCATGTTTCCACGAACCGTTCGATATGGAAGTCCTCGAGGAATTTCGAGCTGGCGTAAAACTCGATCGCGCAATCCGCGAGCCCAGGAAGATCTTCAGGCTGCGCTTTGCGTACAAGCACCCAGGTCTCCCGTTCCGAATACCACCTGAATCAGTCGCGCGTCGTTCCCATCGCCGTAGTTGTTAAAGAGGCTTCGCGAGTGGAAGTAGGCGGATGAAAACAACAGCACGCGATTGAATCGCGCCTGCGTCCGGCCCCATTGTTCCCACTTCGTCAGATCCTTCCAATCTGCCTTTTCGGTGTCGTCGATGGCTGCGACACGTCCCGTTTCGCGGTGCTTCCAGAACGCTGTTCCGTCGCCCTTCGGCGGGTTCTCGTTCAGATAGAGAATCGCGGTCCAGTCGCCCATGTCACGATCGTCATGGATGTAATTCGGCTCTTCCTGTCGATACGGACTCTTGCGAAAGAATGTGAGCGTCGGTTTGAGGCTCGGAAACTTTAGCGTGATCCAATTCGGCAGGGCCATTTCGCCTGGCGCGATGCCGTGGAACTTGATATCCCCGAACTCCACCGTTCGAAATTCCGCTACGGAAGCGCGGTACGCCAGCGGATCGTCGAGAACGCGGTCAAAGGTCTGAATCATTCCGGTTTGACTTCCGCGCCAGTTTCAACGCTATTCCTGCCACTAGCAACAGCAGCGCCTGCATTGCTTCGATCTTGGCCATTACTGTCGCTCAAAGGCGTACTGGATGGTCATCGTTGGCTCCAAATGCACGCTCCCGCCGTCGTTCAGGTAAACCGCCACCTTGGAATAAAGGACGTTGTCTGCTTGGAGCAGCCCGCCTACGTGCGTATCGAAGTCCACCGGAGCCCGCCTTGCATCGCCGCACGTCGCATCCTGGATATACAGAAACGTGTTGTCCGCCGCTGGACTCATCCGCACACTGCCTTCTGGTGCCGTGCTCTGCAAGCCCCACAGAACACCAGCGCACTTCGATCTATCAGGGTTGCGGACGAACACGCTCAGGTCGCCGTAGACCCGCAGAATGCGCACGCGGTAGCCTGGCGGCGGATGGAACTGGAACGTGTGGACGTTGTACCCGGCCTTGCCCCAAGTCGCGGGGCGCGTGTCCGGCGTGCCTTCGATGTCATCGGCGTGATTTGTTGACGCGGAGTAGGGTCCGAGGATCGCGGGAGGCGTGGACGCAGCCATGAATATCGCGGACACGGCCCCAAAGAACAACAACGGAGCCACAAACGAGCGGAGGAAGATCATGAGAGTTCCGTTCATTGATTACCTTCGGAAGTACACATCTGCGCCAGTCGGAAGAACTTGCTCTGCAATTTCACCCGTCGGCAAGAGGTAAGTTGTCGTGCTTCCATCACAAGCCGCCCAACCCGGCGCGTTCGGCGTGATCACAAACTCAACCGCGTAGCCGGAGCCGCTGTCGCCAGGCGCGAATTCAAACGCCGTCCCGTTCCAGCGCAACAAATGGTTGTATGGCGCCGGAACCCAAATTTGCAGGCCCGTTTTCTTGGCCCCGGCCAGCTTGATAGCAAGCTTTGCTATATCCGCCTGCTCCACGGCTTTCGGGGCGTTCCGTAGCGTGGCCATGAACTTCTGGACGTTATTGACAAATCGGTACCACGGCAAAGAGAAGTTGACCGGGTCGCCAGATGGTTCGCCGGGTCCATGCCGAACGATATCCAGATCCGCATTCGGCAACGAAGGGATATCGGCGTCGATCAAGCGACCTCCGCCAGTGCGCCATAGATCGCGCGAAGCATCTTACCGGTCGACTTCACTTTCATGGTTCTAGAAATCAGATACGCGCCCAGGTTGTGCCAGACAGGGAGAGCGAGGAAGACTTGCGGGTTCGTCTGGCTGCTGGGGGTGTTGTCGAAGCTCCCCGCCTCGTCAATGAACGTTCCGTCGTACTCGCCAGCACGCCCGACGGAGGCCGGGCCTGCCGACTTCCACAGATGCGCTCCGTCGTCCGAATAGAACGCCTCAACTGTCGGAATCTTGGCCTTTCCGTCCGGTCCTTCGATGGTTGGGTCCAACTCCCCGAGTGCGCACTGCAGCGCGAACTCGTTCATTGTTGTGTACGCGTCCCACTTTCCAGGGATGTGCGGTCCGATCCGCATTACCGGGAAATCAACACCGTCGTCATCCGTAAAATCAGGAGAGACTTCCCAGATCTTGCCGCTCGAGTAATCCGCCGCAAGATGCATCCGGCCCCGAGTCGGCCACGTCACGTGAACGTGATAGCGCGCGAGATCCGCGGCATAGACTTCGTCGTCGGGAGACAGAGGGCCAAGCTCCGCCCAGGTGTTCGTGGTTGCGTTGTACTCCCAGGTTCGATTCGCAGTCGGGAAATCGATTCGGTAGTAGATGTTCCCGTTTTCCGAATACGTCGATGCGATGGCATCGTTCAAAACGCCATAGCGGCGCATCGCGTTCTCGATCGCGTCGTTGCTGATACGAACCGGCGGTCCGCCGCTGCTTCGACCGATAACCCCGTCGCCGGAATCGGAGTAAAGCAATCCGCAGATCGACCCATCGGCAAGGATTACAACCGACCACGCCGCGTCGATGCCGACGTTCAAGTTGTTTCCGCTGATCCGCGAAAATGGAAAGTCTGAGTTTCCAGAATCTGCCCACTGCTCCGTGGAGTTTGTGTCTCCAAAGAGAGCAAGGTTTCCGCCGAGGTTCTTGATCGCGCCGATGTTGTCGATAGATCCGCTCTTCTGCCCGATGTCGATCGCGTCCCAACGTTTCCCATCTCCGAGCGCGGAGATTCTGAATTGCTTCGTGTTCGGGACGTTGACGATGAAGTATCCGTCAATGAACTCCGGCATGACGCCGGTCAGCAGTTCGCTTCCGGCCTGATAGTCAACGTTGACGAATGTGCCCGGCGCGCCAGTATCGGGATCCGGGATCACTGTCAGGTTCTTGTTGTCGATCACCGTATCGACGATGTAGCGAAGGTCTCCGATCTGGAAGTAGTTTCCGCTCTGAATTCCTCCGCCAGTTCCAGTGAACAAATCTCCCGAGCGCCACGTAACGTTGACGCCCGCGACATCGACAAAGCCGTTCGCGAAATTGATGATCGGCTGATAGAACGCGGTGCCGGTTGCGAGATAGACGTTTCCCGCGATGCAGATCAGGAGCTGCGATCCGTTCGCTTTCATCGTTGCCGGATTCGACGCGATGGCGACTTCGCCGAGAAGCCGGGTGGACCCGTCCTCTAGTAGCTCTAGGGCGCTCGTCCCGTTGACAATGAAGACTTGATTCTTGCTCGCCCAGAAGCCTACCGTACGGTTCGGAAGCGTAGCGAACGTCTTTCGGCCGGACCGGGGATGCAGGATGAAGGGAGCCAGCGCATTCGGGCTGCTCGACTTCTCTACCCGCATATTGACGGTACGCTCGTACGAGGCTCCTCGTGATCGCGAGACGTTGCTTCCCTGGATGAAGCCCGGAATGGGGGTTAGCGCCATCTGAACCGAAGCCATTCCCGCCAACTCTGTTTGTAGGCGGCAAAATACGGTCGTCCACCCACCAAGCAGCGATGATTGTTGCCGTAGAAGCCTTTCGACCAAATCCACGGTCGATCGAAGGTGTTTATGCGCGGCAGCATCCAGAAACACACCACGAGTCTCGTTGCAAATTTTCGGCAGTCAATGCAGTACGCACTTCGTTCGATCGCGAATAGCGGCGTACAAATCGCCCATGATTTCAGGCTGCTCCACTTGAAGCGCCAGTACTCGCTCCTCGGCTTGGGATAGCAAAAGGTCATGATTAGAATCTTCGCGTTGCGTTACCGTCGTGCCATCTGCGGGTGGTGGTCGGGTAGTCCGACTCCATATGTGTTGGCCTGAAATTATTGATCTTGATCTGGCGAAGAGATCGCGCCGCCGCTTCCAGTGTTAGCGGTGAGATATTCGAGTTCGGATTCCTTGCTGCCAGAACCTTGGCCATATTGGTCTCGATCGCCTCTTCGTACCCATCAGCGAATTCGAGGATGGCATCGCCAGTCGCGTCGATTGGATTAATCGCCTGCTTCAGATACAACGCGACTTGATTCGCCGCCGAGGGAACCGCCAGAAAGTTGATGTACGAAACGGCATTGGTCGGGTCCGCGCTCTGATCTAGCTCCGGGTCAAAGTAGAAATCTGACGGCCACGTCAGCGAAAGTCCCTTTTGCGTCCACTCCTGATATTCCTGAAGCGAGAGTTTGTTGAGTGGCCATTCCTGCGAGGGGTTGATGCTTGTTACGATGACGCTGGCTTGATCGATGCGATTCGGCCGGCGGGTATTGAAATCGCCATTCGGGCCGATGCTGTAGCGGCCCCTGCCTGCGACAAGATCAAAGACCGTTCGCTTTTCCTGCCAGCACTTGAGACCATCGAGAGCCCACGAGTTTACGAGCCGATTGAAGACGGTACGCGCCTCTTCGGTCTGCGCCGAATGAAGGCCGGTACCTTCGTGCTCGATCAGCCGCGCATCCCGATAGGCTGCGTAGAAAAGCTCGTCGATTGTGAGGCTCATGGATGGCTACTGCGGCTGTTGCTGCATGACCGGTTGCCCGTCGCCCTTCAATGGAGCTTCAAGCGTTCGCGAGAGCCCGAACGAGCCGCTCTGCAGTTGCGCGTTCTTTGTTTCTATCGCGGTGATGGCTTCGTTGAAAAGAACGGGCGTTTCGGGTTTGATCGGCTTCTGGTAGGACGACGCGAGTTCCATACTCAGCCCGAGGCGCATCGGCTTGATATATTCCGCCGGGTAGAAGTCCTCGATGTTGAGAGCTAGTTCAGTGACATCGAAGGTTCTGAGCGGATTCCACTGCCGGACATACATCGGCTGTGGACCAGTGGGCCGCCCGGCGATGTTGAATGTAGCGACGGGAATGTTTCCGTCGTAGTAGATGTCCTCGGGTCCGTCGGGGTCTGATTTTTCCCGATCTTGGTTTACTTCCCACTGCGGACCGGTCAGGATATTCAGAGGCCACCGCCGCGCTACGCCGATCTTGACGCTGGCAGCCTGCAGGAATACCGGACGGACGTAATTCCCGGTGTTGGTATCGAAGTCCGCGGCTCCCGGGCCGATGGTGTACACGCCTTGCCCTGCGGCGAGGTTGTATGTGTAAGTTCCAATGAAGAACAGCCGATTACGTTTGCCGGACCATTCGTTCATCATCTCGGCGTGCTTGCGCAGCGCGAATTGGGCCATTGGCGACGATGGCGTCTGACCAGGCCCGATCATTCCTGCGTCCGCCAGCGCGTCGCTGAGATGTTGAAGAACGGTCGGCATTAGTTAGCCTTTTTCTTGACGGGCGGCTTGATCGGACCTGGGTCAGAGGAAAGAAGTTCGACGGGTTCGGGAGCCACTGGCTCAGAGACGGGCTCCGCGATTGGTTCTGCGGGCGGCGGCAATTCTTCCTTCTTGGTCTCTTCCTGTTTCGCCTCGGGCTTCCGCTCCGATGGATGCGGGCCGAATCCTCTGCCTTCGGCTGCCGCTTCTTCGATCTCATCTCGAACAAGGGCGGAAACGCCGTTCTCGTCGTAGACTGCTTTGGGATAAGCCATGGGGTCCTTTACTTTGCGGTTTCGTACGAGACAAGAATCGTGTCGCCCGTGTGGGCGCCGTCGATCCAGATCTTTTGAAGGTCGATGTCGTAATTCGCGGTCGAAGAGCCGTCAGAATATGAGCCACCCGGGGACGTCGACGATGCCGCGGCGAGTTGCGCGGTCGGCGTCGTATTCGCTACAGGCGTCGTTCCAACTGGAACGCCAACCATGACGTAGCCCAATCCCCCGCTCGATGCGGCCTGCATCTGAATGAAGATGCGCCGGACCATCACCGTCTGTGTCGCGAGTTGGATCGGCGTGCCCGCGGTAACCGTGAGAATGATGCCCTGGCGCGCGGCGGGAAGATTTGTTTGCAGAAAGAGTGCGATGACAGCCGCGAACAGAAAGAGCTTGGCGGATCGGGTTTTCATGGGTGCGTCTCCAGGGAAAAGAGACCGAGCGGGACAAGCCCGCCCGGTCGTTGAGGGAGTCGGTTAGTCGGCCACGTAGTGGACGAGCAGGCCCGGAGTGTTGATCGTCATCACCGCGGCGGCCGACTGAAGGAACGGCATGGTGTATTGCAGGATCTGCCGATCCGTCGAAAGCCGAACAGCCGAAGCGAACGTATGCTTGATCGTGAGGAACGCGCCTGCCGTGGTCACGGTCGTGATAGCAGTCGGGCTCGTAGTCGTCACGGTTCCGCCAACAGCAACCGGAGTAACCGTCGAGGCGGTTTCCGTGGTGGCCGCAGCGGGAAACGTAATCGACCCGAGGGTCGCGGTTCCCAGCGAGGTGGGCGCCGTGGTCTGGCTACCGACGAATAGGGTGATGTCTTGGAGGACAAGCCCATTCGCGGTCCCTACGCGAGTCGGCAACATGATATTGCAGACCAGCGTGGTTGTGCCGGCGGCGGAGTTCGTGGTCGCGTTGAGCACGAAGATATTCGAGGCGCCGATCTGCGGGTAGGTGTTGGTGACTGTCGAAGTCGTCGGCGCCGTGGTGCATTGCGTCGGCGGAACGTAGTCAACGATATCTTGACCCCAGGTTGCCGCGTTCGTGCAAGTCCAGACCGTGCCCGAGGAAAGCGACACGATCGGCAGATACGGCTGGTTAGCCGCAGTGCAGGTTGAGCCGCGAACGGGATCCGTTTGCCAGAAGACGGACGGCGGACCAGCCCACGCGACGGCGTTTGCGACGTGAGCGGAGGATCCGGTGCCCTTCGCGCCGCGTTGGACCGTCAGAAGGGTTCCCGATACGGCGGTGACCTTCATGATTTCCTTGTTCACGGCGATGAGGAAGTCCGCACCCACCGACGAGGCAACGATGCCTGTCGCCGAAGCGACGGTCACCGAGGTCTGGCTGGAATTGATGGCGGACGAGAGCGTGGTGTTGGTGGTCGACGTCTGGCCGAAACCGGCGAAGACCATCAGGAACACCCCGAGGATTGCGAACGTGAGATTTTTCTTCATGGTGATTTCTCCTGAGAGGTTGCTCGGCCGTCCGGATTAGCCCGCCACGCGGCACGCGTACTCGGGGTAGAGCAGCGAGACGCCGAAGCACGCGTCAATTCGGCAGATGTACTTGCGGGTGAAGACGTTGAAGTCGATCACGACCGAAACCGAGAGGCCGGTCTTTGGATCGCTGACAGTCTTCGCCATGTGAACACCCTTCGGCGCTTCGAGCGACGCCATGCAAAGCGTGGCGAAGTTCCGATGGAACACGAGGTTCATCGGGCTCACCACGCTGGCCGCGCCAGTCACGTTGATCGTGGCGTTGTCCGGCGGCAGCTTGTCTACCGTCTGGAACGCACCGGCGACGATGATCTCCGGGGAGATCAGGATGTTCCCGGCTCCGCCAGCGTCCGAGTCGAAGTCCACGCGAACCGTGAAGACCTGGAGCTCGTTTGTGGTCTGACGGGACTGCGCGTTGACCTTGTAAACTCCGGTCGCGCCAGATCCGATCGTGAATGTGTCGCCAGCCTTCAGGCGATTCGCTGCGGCTGCGGTCCAAGCGTCGGTGGCCAACTGATCGGTCGTTCCAGCAACGAGCCCGCCGTTGACCAGCGGCACGCCTCCCTGTTGACCGAACGTGTGGGTGTTGACGTTCTGGGTCTGGAAGAACTGCTGACCCAGCGCCGTACCCATCTTGCCGGTCTTGTACTGCTTCGAGACTTCACCCTGGGCGTTGAACAGCCCTTGGAGAGCCACGACCATCGTTTCGTTCGCACCCGGCGTGATGCACGAATAGATGTTGTTTTCGTCCATCGGCGCGCCGCTGTTCGCCATGCGAGTCAGCGCGTTGAGGAACGTTTGCGAAGAGTTCGGAGAGGTGCCGGGGGCGCCGGCCTGATTCCAAATCTGCTTGTAGAGCGCGAAGCACTCAAAGTCGATGGCGTTGATGAGCGGCGCCATCGCGGGCTGGATGATGTCGCGCTCGAGATCTTCGAGCTCGAGATCCATCTCTTTCGAGGTGATCGCGAATGCGACGTTCTTCCATTTGTCCAGCTTGATCGGCTTCGTTTTGAAGCTGATGTCCTGGATGGAGTTGGTGATATCCTCGCCGTCGTTCACGACGAACTTGGGCGGCTGTTTGACGTTTACGGTGTCTCCGACCTGGCCAGTGGCCTTGCCGAAGTCGTTTTCGTGGGCTCGCGAGATCTTGCTCGCGATCACGAGGTTGTTGACGAGCACATCCAGGCAGCCGAGGGCCACCTTGGAAGTGACTGCAAATTGATTGGACACGCGAATTTCCTTGTGCGGCCGTGGGGATGGCCGTGGTTGTGCGCCAAGGAAAAACGAGCCGTCTCCGAAGAGTCAGGCTGCCGTTAGTTTGCTTTCCGAGCTTTGAGCTTCCGATAGCCTTCGAGGTCGTTGGTATCGGCCAACTTGTCGAAGTCTGGCTCACCGGAGGGAGTGGATACTCCGCCGGAGCCGACTGCGGATGGAGGCTTTCCGAGCTTTGCAGCGGGGGGCGCTTGAGGGATGGTTACAGGGGAAGGAGTGGATGCGGGGCTTACGCCGTTCATCCGGTCCTCAACTTTTGCGATCTCGCGCATCGCCCGGTTGTAAGACTCGAGGCTGGCGATTACAACGCCGTCCTTCGTAGTCTGCGTAGCGGACGTGAGCGAGTTGATTTTTTCGAGAAGTTCGGGATGGCTTGCGAGGTAGTGTAGAACCTCGGGGCCGTTGTCGCACAGTTCCGGGTTCATCGCGACGGCCATGATGCCGGCGCTGAATTTGTCCGTACTCACGATTGAATCGAAATCGGTATGCGCGGCGCGTGCGGCCGCGATTTGTTGATCGAGTTTCGTGCGAGCAGCCTTGGTTCGCTCTGCCTCGCCGCTCTGGAAAGCTTCTAGTTCTTTGCTCGCCTTTTCAACGCGCTCCGCTTCCGCCTTTTCCCATGCCTTCTTGTCGGACTTCCATTCGCGCATGGCGAAGTTCCAGTCCGTTCGCGCTGCAAGAAACGCCGTCTGCGGATCCTCGGATTCCAGGAAGTCGGCGAGCTTTGGCTCAACCGGCTGCGCATCGGCGAAGGGAACGGCGGGCGGGACGGCGGCCGGAGCTACCGCAGTGGGCGTTGTTTCTTTCGCCGGCTCAGGCTTCCGCGCGTCGATCGGCTTTTGATCGGGCTTGGTCTCGACCTTTTTGGCCGCTTCGACTTGCTTCTTTAACTCTGCGTTCTCGGCTTCGATCCGTCGAAAGGCCTCGGTGCGCTTTGCCCAACGCCCCTTTTGCTTTTCAGTCGCATCCGCGAAAGCAGCCTCGTCGCTGTCATCGTCCGTTTCGGCGGCTGGCGTCTCGACTACGGCTTCCTTCGGCTTGTTCTCATCGCCCGGATCCGCGCCTTGTTCAATAACGGGATCAGCGATCTTTTCGGCTTCTGGTTCCAACCCGTATTCGGCAAGAGCTTCGCGGTCGGACGCTTTACCCTCTTCGCCTTCGGCGGCGCTCATGATTACACGATCAAGCGGCATTGTTTCCCCTTCGGTTTTGTGCGGCGATGATTTGTTCAGCAGAAAGCGCCTCGCCTACGTGCTTTCCGAATTTGAGGAACGCATCTCGGCGTTCGTCTTCCGTAAGATTGGTCAGGTGCTCGAAGAACGCTGCTCGATCCGGCATCTTCGCGACCATGGCGCGAATCTTGCGCTCTTTGCGCCCGCGATTCGATTTGAAAGCTCCACGTGGCACTATTGCGGTGCTCCTTCGGGCGGCACTGGCGGGGCTGGAATTGCAGGCTCCGCGACAGGCTCTTGTGGCGCGGGCAACGCCGATTGCGGTGCGGCGGATGGCAGCGCTTGCCCCGGCTCCGGTTCTACGCCGGGCTGACTCAGGTTCTGCGCCTGGTGCTTGTAGAACGCCAAGGTCTCTTTCAATTCGTCCAGTCCGAGCTTTAGCTCCTGGATGACGACTTGCGTTGTGGAGTTCAACGCCGCGATCCGCTCTTTCGAATCGCGGTCCAACTGCTTTTGCTCGTTCTCGTTCTCGGAGGCGTGGAGCGCTTCGGTCAACTTCTGAACCAGGCCTTGAAGCTCAGCCATCTTTTGCTGAGCCTGGGGCGGAATCTCTGCTTTCGCCTGCGGGTCGATGATGTCGGCCATCTTGTCCGCGTCCGGTCCATCGCTCGAGCGGAGCAAGGTCGGAAGAAGCGGCGCCGCGGCTTCCGGTAGCAACTTGATCAGGTCGAGAACGAACTTATTCTGTTCCTGCCGGCGGGTCGGGTAGTTCGGTCCAACCGTGGCGACAATCGAATACTCGATTGGGTTGATTTCGAACAGCGCATCCGCGCCTTTTTGCTTGACGAGCTTCGCATCGCCGATCTTCGGATTGCCCGTTTGAACCGGGACCGTAACGACATCGCGAGTCGATCCATCGGGATCGGTGATCTTTAGTAAGCCATCGCGGTTGTAAAGCTTTGGCGCGAGTTCGATCAGCATCCACGTCAGCAGCTCTTCTGCGCGCGCCGCGTTGTCGATGATGTGGAAGTGCCCGAGGTCTCCAGCGGCCTGCCTAAGGGCCGTTTGTTTGCCGGATGTGTCCGCGCCAGACGAGGCCCCGAGGGACGCGTCGTAGGTGTCCATCTCGGCTTTGATTGCGTCAATCGCTACACCGATCGATCCAACTAACCCCGCGATGTCCGCGCTCATACTGATGCGCGATGGTGCCGGCAGAGCGTTGCCCTGCTCGTCCCGAGCCATGTACGGCAGGAAGCTCTGATAGTCCGTATTCGCCCGCGCCCACTGATCGGCGAACTCCGGAGGAATCGACTCGAACGCCACCATCCAAGGCGACAACGGCGTCAGACCCAGCACTTCCGCGAGCCGCGTCATCGCGTAATCGAGCATGTTGTTCGCGGACATGGCCGTTTTGGTGACCATGCCTACGATCTTCTCGATGCCGTTTTCAATGAAGCGATTGCCGATGTATGGAATCAGCGGAATCAACCGGCCCGGCCAGTCGTTTTCCTCGAGGATCGCGTCCCCGCTCATCACGACCTGGTGGACTTTGCGATTCCTTTCAACGATCCGGCTGTTGATTACTTTGTCGTTCGGTTGAAGATCCTTTCGCGCCACGACGCGGTTGTCTTTGAGTAGGCAGATTTCAACTTGGTCCGAGGTGACATACCAGTACTCGGCAACGCGAACCTCTTCGTTCGTCCACCAGAGCTTCTTGTCGTCCATCAGAACCGCGAACGATTGCGCTTCGTCCGCGCGTTTTCCGTACTTCTGTCGATACGCCTCTTTCGAGAGCATCGACGTAACAAAAAAATACCGGGCGTCCCGAAATAGCAGAACCGCGCTCGCCATCGGATCGCGATACACCCGGAATGGCGTATCGAACGACCGAATCGTCGGCCGCATGAAAAACGCAGCCGGTCCGCTGTCTTCGTCTACTTCTGGCTGCTCGTACTCGAGCAGGATCCCGATCCAGGAGAGCCCGCCGATCGCGGCGTCTTCAAGTGCCGTTTCCTGATGCGCGGTCGCGTTGCTGACGTTCTTGATCGTTCGGACATAGCCTTGAAGCATGTCCGCTGCATCCTTCGATGCCTTCTCGCCGTAGGGAAGAACCTTGCCCGCCGGCGGAGCTTGACGGAAGTTGTTGACGACGCGCTTGACCGCGGGTGCCGTACGATTCAGTTCAACAACGGGTCGCTCCGGCTTCGCATTGAGCCGGGCTCGACGCTTGTCGTCGTCCATGTGATTCCCGGCGTTGTAGTTGAATGCCTTGTTTGCGCGTTCGCGTTCATCCTGTTCTGAGTTCGAACAGATCCGAAATCGGTCTAATGCCTCTTTATGGAGCGCGGCCTTTCTGTCTTGCTCGGCCTGTTCCGGCGTAGCCGTAGCCGGTGGGCGCTTGGCCTCTATGGTTTCAACAGGCATTTGATGGAAAGGAGCGGGGACGACGCGGCGGAAAGGTGACACCGCGGTCCCCGCTCGGCCGCTGGCGGGTGCAGGGGAACACCTACCAGGGAGTCGTTCGAATAGAGAACTCGATGGGCTTGATCAGCCGGTAGAGTCTCGCGGTCGATTCTTCTTTAACGGTTACAACCGCGTCTATGGCGAGCGGCTTATATCTGAATTCTTCCTTGCCTTTGAAGTCTTCCTCGCGGATCCGGGTGAATGATGCTGGCTTGGCAAACTCGCCATCTGGGGTAACTTCTCGGCCTAGCCAGCGCTTGTAGAGCGGCATGGCCTAATACTTCGGCTTTGGTCGGCGCGCCCGCAAAACGTTAGCCTTCGCTTCCGGCTCGGCATTGGCGCCGTCGGGCTCCGGTACTGGCGGTGCCTTCCGCTTCTTCATGGTCAGCTTGCCGATCTTCTTCTTGGCTGGCACCTTGGCGATTGCGGATGTGGTGGCGAAACTGTTCATGACTTGCTCGCTTTCTCTTTCGCTTGAAGCGCCGCGAATGTTGGGTCGCTCCGATCGCCCAGAAACACCGCGAGCTGCAGATCGCACTTCGCGCAGAGGTGGATTAACTTCGTGCTGTTCTGCCGATCGATCTCCGCTGACGGGGATGGCATGCTTTCCTCGCAGCGGTCGCAGGCGTAGAGCTTCATTTCGGCGCTACCGTTTCCAAAATCCCCGGCAAGTCCGCCGTGTCCAACTCAACTACCTGCGTCGATAGCTGACCCACCGCACCGCATTTCGGGCATGGGTCAGTGGCTGGGTTCGCCACCTCGCAAAGCGCAAGGCAGGCCGCACAGCAAACGCGCACTACTTTTCGTCCTCGTCTACCTCGCCGATCTCCACGCCAAGCTCATCGGCGGCGTACTTGATCGCTTCGTCGAGAGAGCCAAAGGCAGCAGGCTTCGGCGGCTCCCAATCCATGTACGCGTTCTTGCGGTCCGACTTCGGACGCTCGCGGTCGCACGTGACAACGGCTCCGCCATTCTCCGCAGGCGTAATTGTGACGCTGCGGATCTTGCCGCCGGACTCCGGGGCTTTCTTCTTTGCGGTCATCGTTGCCATATCGTGCTCCTTACCAGGGGTTCGTCTTAAGCGGTTCTCGCTTCGGCGGCTTCGGCTTTACGCCGATCAATCGTTTGGCGCCTTGCGACCAGGAATCAACACAATCGTCGTTCGATCCCTTCGGAAACGCTGCGCACTCTCCGATGAAATCAGCCACCCATTCCGCGATTGCCGGATGCGGAAGGTACCAGTTGCCAGATTCGAGCATCGGGCTCGCCGCCGCGGCCCGGCCTACCTTAGTTCCGTCCGGGTTGACTTCAATGAATCCGCCGATCTCCGCCTTGAGCGACTGAACGACCGCAGGTCCATTAGCCTTGTCTTCGACGAGCTTCGTTTGCGCGTTCGGCCATCGAATGCTGAGCCTACGGACCGCATTCAATGTTTCCGGTAACCCGTACTGCCCGCGCTCCTGATCCAGAATGAATCTGTCGGCCGCCAGCGCCGCGTGAACCTGACCGACTACGTAATCCGAGTCGTCATGGTCCTTGAAGGCCATGTCCCAGGTCTGAATGATCGCGTCGAAATCAACCGGCAAATCGATGGGCGTTTTGTGCTGTGTCGATCCGTCCGGCATCTTCACCGCGACGGCCGGCATCTTCATGCCCTTCGGTTGCCAGTAGTTCCACCAGTGAGACTTGAGCATTCCGCCACCCGCTGGCGACGGACGCTGTTGATGCTGTCCGGCGAAGCCTGCCGTGCCAAGGTCCCGCTTCGCCAGCGCCACAGCGCCGTCTCCGAACAGTTGCGGAAACAGCAGTTCCTTTTCCTTCGTTCGCGGATCCGACCAACCGATTGACGTTCGGCATTTGCGGTCCGGTTCGTATTCCGTCGGCAGGCAAAGATGCTCGTAGCCGCCTTGCGCGATCACGTGAGCACTGAGATCCTTGTCGCTCAGCCGCTGCATGATGATCACCTTCGATCCGTTCACTAGATCGTTGAGGCGGGACGACATGACCTGATCCCACCAGAAGATGCACGCTTCAAGTACCGCCGTGCTGTGCTGATTCTTGGCGTTCAGCGGGTCGTCTACGACGATACAGTCGCCCCGGTGCCCGGTTCCCTGCCCGTTGACGGTGAGGCCGACACGAAAGCCCTTCTCGGTGTTCTCGAAGAATCCTTTGAGATCCTGACGGGGAGAGAACGTCCACTTCGGCTGAACGACCGCTCGGTACCACGGAGACTCGAGAAGAGTTCGCTCGCGAGCTGCGTCCCTGAGAACCAGGTCCTCCGAATACGAACAGAACAGCGCGCGCCATATGGGGCCGCCTGGTAGTTCGTCCAAGTCTCTCGACCAAACCCACGACGGCCATAGGACGCTGACAATCAGCGACTTCGCATGGCCGGGGCCGATGTTGATGAGTAGCTTCTTGATCTTTCCGTCGGTGACAGCCTGAAGATGCTCGCAGATTGCGTCGATATGCCAGTTCGGAATGAACTTTGTGGCGGGCTCGACCATCGGCCACGCCTGCTCTACGAAGGTTCGTAGGCTCGTCTTGCAGCGCCTGGCTAGATCTTGTTCAGCTTGCCGTCTCGCAAATTCCGCATCAATCGCGTCCAGCAGATCGGCTGGATTCGTGGGAAACGCGGCGGTCATTCACTACTCGCCCCCTTTCGGCTGGCAGCGCATATCGAGCATCACGCCGCCGCGCATCGTAAGGCATCCGTCCAGGCTGTCCCAATCAGACTTGGAGCCTATGACGGTTACGCCGTTATAGCTCCACGTAGACGCTGTCCAATTGGGCGAGGGTACGATTGATCCAATAGCCCCAGCGCCATTGAATTCGATCTCCTGGCTGCGAGGTTCCGCCCGCGCCACATGGACGCGCTTCTCCATTGTCCGCGTGCCCCACGCCTCGCCAGCGATGAACGCCAGCACCAGCACAACAACGCCGCCGATACCGTAGATAGCTTTCTTCATCTGATTTCCCCTGAGCTTCTTGTAAGAAAAAAGTAGTAGTTTTTCTTACTGGACGACTACCCTGCGAGCGCGACCATTTCCCCTTTGTCGAAGAGTGCGTAGCGCGGCGTCCTGAAGGTGACGACTTTATGCGCACCCGCTCTAACTTCGTTCGGATCAATAAGCCTCAGCGCTTCAGGCGGGACATTCCATTCCTTCGGGATTACTAAGTCGGGGGCGGTCGAGACGGAACACTGTACGCCGTGAACCATCTCCAAGGGAGCGTGGCCGTAACAAACATCCAAGCGTGTGACGTATTCCTGACGCAGGATGTCGTAGTCCTGAAGCATCCTGACGCTCATCACTTCGCGACCAGCCGCGAGAATCGGCGCGGGCGGCAGCACACTCGCTACGGCTACAGCCGCAGCCGCACCACCAACGGACTGAAAGAAGAATCGCCGCGACATACGACGCGAGCACGCTGCTTCGTCGTGGCCCTCCATCGAGCGCTCGCAGCGTGGGCAGACGAGCCCGGTCGGCTTAGATCGAAAGATGTCGAGGATACTCATACGAACAGCCTTGAAATCAGCCACACGAAAGCAAGAGGTCCGCTCACGGCGAACGACGGACGCCACCGAAAGCGCTGGTTGATGAATGGATTCTTCATCTCGCCGACAACTGACCATGTCCAAACGATAGCGACCAGCACAGACAGCACATTGAAAAACGGAATCACTCCAGCCCCCTGAAAACCTACAGATCCTCGCCCAAGTAGTGGCCGGTCTCGCCCTCGTAGATCGGCTTATCGAACTTGCCGTTCTTTCGTGTCCATCCGACGATCTTGCGTTGTACCGGCGAAGTGAAGCGCGGATTTGTCCACTGGAGGTCGAAACTCTCGGGCGTCAAAATACGCACCGGTTGCTTCGGCTCTTCGACGCTCCAGTCGACAATGTAGTGGCCGATGCATGTTGGTCCCGCCAGTGCTTCGCGAATCGCCTGGCACGTCCCGCACTCGGCGGTACGCGGCTTTAACACCCACCCGAGCAGAACTCCGACCGCTAGAAACAGAACTACCGCGCCCAGAATCTCAATCTGGACGATTGGGGTTAGCTCGATCATTTGCTGATGGTCTTGGGTGCGGGTGGCTTGCGCCTTCGGTTCCCCGACGCCCGCGCGCCGCGTGCCTGCTGCCTGAGATTAGGCGGCGTGTGCGAACTGCATTCCCGGATCGGGCATACTCATGCGCATCGGCATAGAAAACAAGTTGGACTTGGCTTCTTTGGGTTCACGCTGTTTTAGATCGAGTACTTAGCGGCGCACTCGCTCCCCGGTAGTCGTCTGCCGGTCGCCTCCAGCGCTTCCAATCAACCCCGTCGAATCCATTCAGACCCACCGGACGGCAGGAACGATTAGAGTCGCTCCTGCTGCCAGAGGGGCGGGGATTTCTCTCCACCCTCCACCAGGTCGTAGCCTTTCGGCTCCGTCCGGTGGATCTGCCGGGTATCGAACCCGGGTCCGAGATTGCCTTCAGCGCCCTCAACGGCGAAATTCGTTAACCGCCCTAGATATCGTTCACTTCGGTATCCCAGCCAGCGAGTACTCAACGAATGAAGGCGGCGTCTTTACGGTGATCGTGTCGCCGATCTTGGGCTCTCCGGCGTTGCGGAAGAGATTGCCGAATTGGAAACTGCCTACGAGCATCTTCATGGTCTGCTCCGTGATGTACCTCGAGAGCTCGCCGCGGCGCTTCAATTCGCTCGATTGCTGCTCGGGCGTGAGCGCTTCCCATCGCCGACGCTCGATCTCCTTGACGAGCTGCTGGTAGCGATCCGCTGCCTCGTCGCAATAGCACTTGCCGGTGTATTCGTCGCTGTAGTGAACGTCGTAGTGCTCTTCGAGCTCCGCCGAAAGTAGCCGCAGTTCGTCGTCGCTCATCGTGGCGACGTCTTGGGTGTAGACCTTTACCTCACTCATCGTTCCCCCTGATAGTGCCGCTCGCACCATTCGTCGTGTCGCCGGACGTGCTCAATGTCTACCGTTGTTCCGCATCGCGGACACGTTGCTTCTGCGTCGCAGCCGGTCAGCCACGACCAGAAAGTCCAGGCGATGATTTGGAAGCGGAGGAGCAAAGCTAGTTCACTGGCGGCGGATGGCAGATAGAGCAAGGCAGGATCATGAAGCGCTCCGGCTCGATCCGGAGCATCACCACTTCGAACCCTTTACCCCTGCAGGTATCACAGTCCGGCTTCGCGCCTTCGCGAAGATGAGCCAATGCGCTCACGCTGTCTCCCGAAGTTCGCGCGGGCTGGTCACCTTCGCGTATGCCTCGCGCAGAGCCGTCTTGCCGCAAGTACTACCGTTCGCGGTCAGCCCAACCCAGACAAGCTCGTACGCCGCCGGCCCGTTCTCGTCGAGGAACCGCCGAACTTCAGATTCTGCACGCTCGGCCTTTCGGCACACGACACAAACGCCCATACGATCCGTCGAGCGGTCTGCCTTGCAGGTTGTGCAGCGCGGTCTGCGATCCGCGGAATCCGCTTCGCGGGGGTTCTTCGCGACCGTGAATAGCGAATCTGGGTAACCCTGACGCGGCGATCGCTCGCGCCGCAGTGCTCCGGCTTTGACCAACGCGCCGATGGATCGAATCGTTTGCCGCCGCGAAGCATTTGCTACAGCGCCGATGACATCGACCGATTCGGAGCACTTACCGAAGTGAAACTCAATCAGCGCCACAGCCTGACAGACAGATTTGTCGGCGAACGTCAGGTCCGGCCGCATCACCATCGAAGCTGGCGTCTTCACCCAAACTGATGACCCGCAAAGCTCCGCGATCTGCTTGATCCGCTCAGCGGTTCGTGGTGCAGAATTGTCACCGCGCCGTGGTGCCAATTTGGCACCGGTATTCTGTATAAGAGAAGAGAGATTTTCAGGAGCCGAATTTTTCACAGCGCAATCTTCCACTTTTGCTGTCCGTGAATCGCCTCGAACTCCTCGCGAAATTGCTTTGCAAAGCGACGGCCTGGCGTGTCCTTCGAGCGACGTTTTGCAGACGCCACACACCCGGGACAAGTCTTCCCGCTGTACGCGCGCCGATGAACCAGACACACTACGCTCTTTTTCATCAGTGCACCGATGGCGCGGCCTGAGCCTTCGCCGCCGCAGCTTCCGCACGCCATTGTTCGAGAATTTCGGCCGGAACCTCGCGAAGACTCGTAAACCGATGCGTCACGTCGCTCTTGTCCTCGACCTGCCCAAGCTCGCTGGCGATCTGACGCTCGATCTCGCGGAGTTCCTTCAGCAACGCAAGATCAATTGCGTGCTCTTTCACGACCATCGTGCGACCGACGGCCTTGCGCGTCGTCAGTACGAAACCGGTCTTGCCGCCCGGCACGTCCTGGTGATCTTCGAAGGCTGCCCGCTCGGCGACGATCTGGCGCAAAACGTTGCGGCGCTCTATCAGAACCTCAGCGCGTCCGACTCGAGTTCGCAGCTCCTCGTCGACTACCTTCGCAACGATGGATTCCTGATGCGCTTGGGCTTGTGGCTTGAGTTCCTCTAGCCTCTTAGCAAAATTAGCATTCTTAAGCAAACGATTAGCAGAAACGGCCGCTCCAGGCCCTTTTCCATACACCAAAGCGTATGATTCTGCGGCACTTTTCCCGTTTGCTAAGAACTGAGCAACCCGCTCGTGCTTTTTGTTCGATAACGCGGGCATATTACTTCGATCTCTGTTCACGGAGCCACGCAACAACGCGCCGCAATGTGTCCGGGTTCTGTCCGATTGCCATGCGCTCAGCGCCTGGACTCGTGAACTTGATGTGAACGATGCCGTACCGCTTCGATCCGGCGCGGCGCGGAGCGCTCATCGACTTGAGCCGGCTCCGCGCGCGAAAGACACGAACCTTGATGGTCGCGGCCGGTAATCCTTGGTCGTCGGCGATTTCCTTGAACGTCTCGCCGGATGCGAGCCGAATGAATACCGTGATCTCGCGCTTGCTGAAGCGGGCGAACTCACGAGTCACGCCTTGCGCTGCGATTAGCTCAGCAAGCGTGTCCGGCGTGTAGGATGGCTCGATCAAATCGTCTGGTATCTGGCGTTCATGTCTGCGACGAGCACAGCGCAGAATCGATCGCGCTTCGTTGAGAGCGATGACGCAAACCCAGGTCGCAAAAGCGCTTCGGCCAGAGAACTGTTCCCGGCGCTCCCATGCTCGCGCCCAGGCGGCTTGGGTGATTTCCTCGAGGTCTAGATCGTTGCCGATTCGTCGTCCAATGATGTTGGCTACGCGGCTGAAGTTGGATTCGTAGGCCGCGGTGAATTCGTCGGCGGTGATCATGCGGCGGCTCGTTCGTCCGACACGCGCGCCAGGCCGATGCGCTTGCAAAGCGAATCGATGAAAGCCGTGCGTTGCGGATCGTCATCGTCCGTACGCGCGATCTTGCCGTGCTTGCCCATGCGGCCGACAACGCTACTGCCGATCTCGTACACGGCGGGTTCAAGCGTGTCGCGTTGCATTATGCCGTCCGACTCACCAGGCAATCCGTAATCGCGGTGATGTAAAGCGAACGAACGTCCGCGCGGATCCGCTTCAGCTTGTAGGTGCGGCAACCGAGCGTCTCAACGATGCGCGTCGGGCGGTTTGGCGTGTCGATTCGCACGACGTGACCGCCTGCCAGGCCTTCCATGTAGCCCGGGATCATCGAATTACTGGAGCGGAACTCGTCACGATCCTCGGTAACGGCCGGCTGTACAAGGAACAGTTTGTCGATGAATTGGCCCTTGGGCTTCTCCACTTGGCCGTTGTCGACCATTCGTTTTGCATGTTCAGCGTGAGCATAGAAACGCGTCTTGACGGCGTCTCCTACGTGCACGCACACTTCTACCCGCGAAGCGAATTTCATGATTTTGGGAACGGGACTGAAAGGCTATGGAGGCGGCCAGGGTTAAAGCTACTGCCCTGTCAGTTAAGGCGGCCGTCGCCCGGAAGGATTACCGAAGGAGTCGCCAGACTCGTTTCGCCTGAATCATGCCACACATTTTTGAATTCGTCAACTGGAACATTTTTATGCAGAAATGTTTTTCACGTGGGACGGCTCTATTGGTAGTCTGATAAGGCCCGTCGCTTCACTGCGATGTGCGTCCGGTCCGTTCGACCTTTCGCCAGACTCGTTGAGCGGACCGGGATCCAACCCGGAATGGGTCATATCGTACCTAGAAGTGGTTCCGTTTTGGTAAGTTATGACTCGTTAGTGGCTTTGGAGGCGGGCGGAAGAATCGAACTCCCATCCTTTCGGAGCGGCTGTTTTCGAGACAGTTTGTCATCCATTGACCGCGCCCGCCGTGAACCGTCCGAGAATATCGGACGGTTGAAATTGGTCCGAGTGGCTGGATTCGAACCAGCGTGGACCTGTTCCCAAAACAGGTGGGCGGCCGCTGCCCGACACTCGGATATCAAGAGGGCGTGGAGGATCTCCCTGTCAACGTTTAAGACCCGGAGGGCAAGTCCGCAGTCCCCTCAGAATTGGTGGACGGCCTGAGAATTGAACTCAGATTCCCGGTATGCGACACCGGTGCTTTCCCGTTAAGCTAGTCGCCCGAAGTGAAAAAGCGCCCGCGATCCCCGCTTGAAAGCCGTCTAAAACTGACGGAAATCCGTCCGGCTCTCGGCGGGAATTACGGGCGCGATGCTGAGAATGCGATGCGCCCGGTTGGGGCTGATGGTGGGACGCCGTATGCGTCGAGGTAGATCGGTTTCGATGGAATGGAGCCGGTGACAGGAATCGAACCTGCGGACGCCCGATTACGAATCGGGTGCTCGACCAACGTGAGCTTCACCGGCCCACGTGTGTTCGTTTCTGTCGTCGTGCTCAGCACGTCTTTATCATGCCCGAGCCTAAAACATTTCGCAAGAGAATTGTTTTATGAGCGATAGAACCGCGCGGTTCTATCGCTCACGCGAAACGCCAGGCTCAATCGGTATTCAGCGAGCCGGCGGCCAGCGCCTTTTCTTTGACCGCGGTCGGCTTGCGCGCCTTCGCCGACCTCTTGCCCTTTTTCAGCTTCTCGCCAAATCCCTGAAGCGCCACTCTCTCGCCATCTCTGAATGTGATCACCAGGCTCAATTCCCCACCGAGCGCCGCGGCCGCACTCCGGAGCGTCGACACTAGCGCGTCTTCTCGCTGCTCGAGGAGCGAGATCTTATTCTGTGTGACGCCCATCGCTTTTGCGATATCAGCTTGCGTCAGCTTCAGCGTTTTACGCAACTCACGTAGAGTTCGATCGTGAGCGATCATCCGCGCGGCGCGCGCGTTGATCTTGGCTTGTCGCTCCGCAGGAAGCTTCGCAAACGAATCCATAACGTTTTCTGGCTCTCTCATTTCGACTCCTTTTTCTTTTTCTTAAGGCGCTCTTGATGCGCCGTGAACCGCTCATCTGCTTTAGAAATCAAGCTACTGTAAGCCTTGCTCTGCGAAATGCCGGACTTGTCGATCGCAACCAACAGAATCGCTTCCCGTTTTGCATCGAACGCGAAGGCAACGCGCCACTCTCCGTTGTCCGCCGTGAGGCGCAATTCCTTCATATTGCTGTGCCTGGAACCCTTCAGTGTGTCTATGTAGGGGCGACCCGCCTCCGGCCCATCCATCTCCAGGAGTCGAACGCCAAAGTAAATCGCGTCCTGAACATCAGCGGATAATTTATCGAACTCAGGCTTGAACTCAAGGGCGAATCTAGCGGTGTAGGGCACGTCATGATTATGCCATGCATGGTATATACTGTCAATGGTCTATTTTGAGTAATCTTCTAGGCGAATACTGGGCGAAGATTTGCTAGCCTGAAGCCGTGCCCGCCGACGTCGAAGTCACCGCCGAGCAAGACGGCAAACGCTACTCCATCAAGCTCAAAGGCGCGAAGTCGATGTACGCCGCGATCTTCCACTACAACTATGAAGCGCAGCCAGGTAACGTGAATGGCTTGCCGAAACCGAAGCCGGAGACCGTATTCCAGGTCCGCGAACTCGACAGCGCGGCGGTGTGGGTGCGGACTTGGAAGCAGGCGATGGACTGGGCGAATCGGCGGAAGTGAGCTACTTCGTCAGATCCGCACCCCGTCCGCAGTTCCGGCACGTGAACGCCAGCGCCTCAGACATGCCGAGCAGCGTGTTCTCCGCTCCGCAATGCGGACAGATCGCCGTCGTGCTCTCGACTTGAGTCTCGAGTTGCGCGATCGCTCTGTGGATGTCGGCCGCCGGTACCATCTTCACGACAAATCCGCATTCGTTGCAGCTTAGGACCGCTGTATCGGTGATGATCGTTGCGGTCAGGCAGCCGCAGCAATCCTCGCCTCCGAAGTCAGCATGCGGCAGGATTGTTTGGATGATGCTCGGGTCGTCCACGTTTTCAGGGTAACGGATGATTTTGGCCAATTTTTCTACGCTCGAGGTTTTTGCGAAAAGCGTGCCGCGAAAATGCTCGGCGTGTTGTATTTGCACTGAATTAGCAGGGATTCAACGCTCTTATCCGCGTGCACTCTCTTTTCAGTTTCCCTAGATCTGCATACGGTTTGAAGCAGGGGAGCCCCTACCCGGACGCTTGGTCCAAGTAGAAGCTCCCTGTTTCCCTGAGTCCTTGACGGCCCATCACAGGATGCGACCGGAGTGTAATTCCGTCGCACTCGCCCAGACTATCAGCCCGATGTAACCGGACCAACCTCATCGCGCTCTAGGCTTCAGCCCCACGCTGCCGCTTCTGAGGTAACCTTTAGCGGCTAGAACCCGCGCGCCAAGCGTTCAATTCGCCCGTCAGACGCACGAGGGCCGGATTCGACGAATTAGCTTTTGAGGTTGGTTCTACGGATTGTAGAGAGACATTCATGCAAAGCCAAAGAGGGGCGGCGGCTTTGCGTTCACCGCCCCGTTCCGTGCTGTCCACTCCCCCGGCCGGAGGAACTACGTGGTAGCGACTTCAGGATAGGCGAGCCGTAAAACAAAGTCAATCGGAAATGTTCCCGAAACAATCGGGCGCGGAAATGTTCCAATGAAATCGACGAATCAGGATGTTGCGATAGAATGTCCGCGTGAAGATCGAACTAAGCGACGACGAACTCGAGCTCATCGACAAGGCGCTCCGGCACTACCACGCGTACACGGTAGCCGTGAATCGCGAGTACGCGGCGTATCGCGATTTGGCGGATCGGTTGAAGGGCGAGCGGCGGAAGCCGGCGGAGAGCGAGCGGCCGGAGCCGAAGAGCAAGAAGCGGACAGGCTAGCGTTTCAGGATCTGCGCGCCGATCAGAACGAGTCCACCCAGCAGCATCGCCGCAGACTGAGGCTCTGGGACTCCAGCCGCACCTGGAGCGTCGAGCAGCGCCACCGGCGTGCGTCCGTCGGCTTCGAATAGTTCGATTGTGACGTTCGCATCCGCGCCGCCGCCGGCATTGACCAACTGAGCGCCAGAACTCGCGTGTGCGTTTACCGTCATCACCGTTCCCAATTGAACAGCGAAGAAAGCGTTCTTGCCGCACTGAAGGATGCCGCCTATGCAGCTGCCTCCGGGGAATGTGAAGTTGGCGGATCCACCTCCACCAAAGCTTCCGTCCGCTGAGGCAACTCCGAATACGTGAATCATGCCCACTCGCACCGGACCTGCTGTTGTGAAGTCGTAGGAGATGTCGACTGTCAGCGATCTAGGTCCAAAGAATCCACTCGTTCCAGCATTGGCGGCTAACTGGAAGGAGGTTGCTCCGACCGAGAAGTTCGAGAGATTCTGGTATCCGTTCTGATTGCAAGGCTCTGGATTACAGGAAACGGTGATGACCGGCGCCGCTTGTAGTCCGATGCTGAAGAGGAGTGCGAGCGCGAGTTTCATTGGTTGAATCGTAGCGAATTGAGATACAGAACGCAGAAACATGGGATGGGGAGAATGGTTTATGACTGCTAACAAATCTTCGCGTTGCTGCACGTTCCGCGCGCGATCTTATGAACGTCGCTCGTTAAGTCATCTAGGTCGAATGCCTTTACTGGCTGTGGGTGAAAGAAAGATGCGGCGAAATTCGCCCAAAGCCCAAGGGCGATCGCGAGCAGCAGAAGCTTGGTAATTTTGTCGGTCATGGGCGAGATCATATCATGCAGCCATGAATGAAACAGAACTATTTGGGAGCGGCTGGCTCCACCGCTGCCCTTGGGGTATCTTGTTCCGTCGCCCCTGCGCACCGTCGATCACGGCTGACTTCCAGTGTTTGCTTTTCGGTAGTCGCTGGCAAAATCATCCACGATCAGCTCCGCTAGCTTTCTGGTCGATATCGAGGGGTGGCCGTTGAAGATTGCACCTGATCTCATTTTGTGCCAAGTCTCAAGAAGCAACTTGGGCCCGGCCTTTGATAGCCAGGATCCTTGTTCCGGTTCCGGTCTCCATGGCCTGACGAATTGAGCCAGTGATCCACCAATACCGTAAATCCCGTAGGGACCTTCAGGGGCAGCAACGCTTAGGAAAAAGACAGGCGATACCACGAACTCCAAGCCCACGGCCAACTTAAGACCGTGGCTCTTCAGCCGAGCCTCCACAGCTGCCTTCAAATCAGCCTCCCCGATCTCCACCGGTATCGGCGCCTCCACGGTCACATTTACCACCAGGGGAGGTAAGCCGCGAAGGCTGTCTGTCTCCTGATCGCCCCAAACATTCCCACACAAAAATGTTGTAATAAAAAAGACCGCTACGGCGGATCCAGTTCGACTAGGAGCTTTCATGAACCGCATCACCTTGCTCGCCTCCTTCGCGCTCGTCGCATTCGCGTCAGCGCTCACCGTCAAAAATATCGCCGGGCCGGCTCCGACGTCGGTTTCTGCCGCAGCTAAGACCATGGGCGATCCGTGGCCGCGGTGTCCGCAATTCCCGAACTGCCCTAGCCGTTAGTCCACTATGCTGCGATGTCGAGGTCTCGCGGCATCTCCACGGACCTCGGCATCGGGCGGCGAGCCATCCGAATCCAGACAATCGAACATGCGGCCGGCGCTGCTACGTTCAGAAGCTGCATTGCTCGATAAAAGTATCCATTCGACGCATTCACGATTGCCGATGAAATGAACGAGCATCCAAAAAGCACCGCCAGCACGCGCACATGCTTCTGGGCCCGCGCCGTGATGTATCGTTGCGGGTATTGATAGGCCCACGCCGCCGAAAGAGCGATAAAGAACCCTCCGCCGATCGCCACTTGTCGAGCCATCAGAACCGCATTTCGAATCGATTCGGTCCATTCTCCCGTAGCCGCGTTGCTGCTTACCCATGCGGCTGCGGCTGATACGGCAACAAAAATGGCCGTGACGACGATTCCGACGCCACGGAAGCCGGGCACCTTCCCAAGTAGCACCCAGAACCCCTCGACTGCGATCACCGTTTCGAGCGATAGCGCGAGCGGGCGGGTCGCCATCCAGACATCGTAATAGCCCGTATCCCAGATCATCCGCGCGCCCCACATACAGAACGTCATAACGCACCCGAGCCCAGCGTAGAGGGTGAGCATCGGGACTTCGCGATAACGATGAGTTCGGATCAGCGCGAACGCTAACCAAAACTTCAACATCATTCCAAGCAAAGAGATAGGGGTTACGAGGTAAAGATTCCAGATCACACGAGGGGTATTAAAATCCTCAAATGGCGGCAGAACGCGAGAATCGCCTTCGATCGCGTCGGCTCTCTTCTGTCGATCCGCCAAAGCTCAGCACATGTACGCCGCATCAGCGGCGGCCATCGAAACCACATATTCCAGAACGTCATCGACGGCATCTGCCAGCGATGGGAAGCGATGACGCTGTCGGCGTCGTCTTCAAAGAAGAGTCGGCCTCCGCGAAACACGACCTCGCATTCCGGGAGAACCCCGCCCGCCTCCAGGTAGTCGCTAATTTCGAGAAGCTTGGAATCGATATGTACTTGCGCGGAGCAAATTTCGCTCAGCGCCTGTGAGGAATACTTCATTGGATTAAAATGCTCCGGCTGCACGGCGGTGCAATATATTCGCTCAATTCCGGGCCATTTCGCAACAGGTCTTTTCATGTTCGAGATCTGGAACAAAAGATGTTTTGATTGCCCATGAATCAGATACTGATCCCCTCACAAAATCAGTCTGTTGCGGCCCCCTTGTTCCGTTTTCCTGGATTCCTTCGCTCCTTCGCGTGTTTGATCCAGACCTGAACGAGATCTCGCGCCCCGTCCCCGGCTGATCTCCACCACTCCAGAAGCTCCACCTCGCCTTCGCGAAGCGATACCGAATCCTGGCCCGATAGGAGGCTTTTTTCGGTAGGCCCCGCTGATCGGCCCAGTTCGCGCGCGTACAAATGACGGATTAGAGAAACAATGTCCTCCGGCAATTCGGCTATTGCCGCCCTGGCGAACACCCCGGCTACGTCTAGCTGGTTCTCTTCTTCGGCGAGCAATGCAAGCTTTGCTAGATCCTGCGGCTGAGGATCTTCTTTGTTCTCGTATCGCTGAAGCGTGCTTGTTGATTTTCCAAGTCGCTTGGCGAACTCTTCCTGCTTCATCCCGACACTTACCCGGAACGACTTGACGAGCGACGACAAAGTTTTTTCTGACGCGGGCACACTTTCCTCTTGACACGTCACGCGTGAAGCGTTAGGCTTGCAGTGTAGTTCAAAGTCTACTTCAATGCCAAACGATTCTAACACCCTAAGGCTCCATGAGATTCGAAGAATTTTCCAAAAACACTACGGCGCACAGTCCGAGCTTGCTCGCGAGCTAACTCTTTCGCCGAAGTCTATTTCTGGGTGGCTGAAGGGAAATATCGTTTCCGCTCGAATCGCTGAAGCCGCACAGCGCAAAGCTCAAGAGCTTTCCCAGAAAGAAGCCGTGCATGTCGCGTAAGCCCGCCGTCATTGAAATCGATCTTGGGCGAAAGAGGCAGGTCCGTCAATCCGAAGGTCCGCAACCGCCTGATTCTCCAACGCCCGCGACTTCCAATCGGGTTCGTGTGCTACCGGAAACACGTGACGAAATCACGCGGCGCTGGATGTTCGACGAAGCCAGTACCCGCGATCTACGAATGGCTCTGATCGCGGGCGGAAAGCCTGTAGCTCGCGAGTTCGTTGAAAGCGTTGTTCGGCAGGGCGTGCTCGCGCGCCTGCAAAGGCGGGCCGCGTAATGCACCTCCAACAGCAAGTCTCCGCGCCCACTCCGAACACGATCGGCAATCCGGATCCAACGACGGTACTGATCTGCCTGGGCATCGCGGTCGTTGCTTTTCTGCTGATCCTCGCGATTCGCAGCCGCAACGGCAACGGGGGTGGCGAATGAACCCGCTCTGGATCGTCCTCATCGTCCTGGGCGCCGTGGCCGCGTACTTCTACATCCGCGCGGAACTCGTGCACCGCTTTCGCAAGGAGCTGGCGAAGGTCGGATCGGCGCAACCGGATTACGAAATCCTCTGGAAGCAGCAGAACAGCGTTGATGTGCGCGACATGATTTACAGCTTCCGTTCGTTCGAGTCGTTCTACGAGGGCACACGGCTTTTGGATGTGTATCGGGCTGAAAAGCGGAAGGGTGGCGCGAAATGAGCGGGGTTTCGGAATTACTCGGAAAGACGCTGGCCTTCGTTCACGGCTCGGTCGGACAAGGGCGCATGACATTCACGACCGACGACGGCACCGAGTACGTGATGTACCACGATCAGGATTGCTGCGAGACCGTGGAAGTCGAAGATATTTGCGGCGATATTGCCGATCTCGTAGGCTCTCCGATTATCCAAGCCGAAGAGTCGAGCAACGACAAGGATTGGCCGGCTGACACCACGAAGACCAAGGACGAGTGGATCGACAGCTTCACTTGGACCTTCTACCGAATCGCGACCGCGAAGGGTCTCGTGGTCATTCGCTGGTACGGCACTTCTAGCGGCTACTACTCTGAATCCGTGAGATTCGTTAAAGCTGGCGAGGAATACGCATGAGCGCCCTCCGCCATCGTCGCCGAAGCCGCGCGGACATCGACCCGAAGTATCTCGCGTTCCTGAGAACTTGCCGCTGCGCCATATGCGCCGCGAAGGGCTTGGAGCAAACGAGTCCGAGCGAGGCTGCCCACGTCGGGCCGCGCGGATTTGGCCAGCGCTGCCCTGATCGTAAGGCGATTGCGTTGTGCGGCGAACATCATCGGACCGGGCGCGACGCGCACCACGTACTTGGCAAGCGCTTCGAAGCCCACCACGGCATCGATTTTGAGTTGCTGTTCGCGAAGTACGCAGCAGCCTACGCCGCCGACATGCCGGTCACGGAATGGAGTGACTCCGCTGTCGAGCGGCTCCTGAATGACATCGAGCTTGTTGCGTTGGCTGATCTTCATATGCCGGAGGTTCTCGTATAAATGCCTGACACGATCATCGTTCGCAGCCAAGCCGAGTGGGACGCGCTGCCAAAGAAGTTCGAGCGCTACACGGTAATTGAGATTCGCTCACCGCAGCACGAGTGGATCACGGTCCGCGTGCTTCCCGAGTCCAGCAGTGTCGTGGCGCGGGAGTCCAGCAGTGTCGTGGCGTGGGGGTCCAGCAGTGTCGAGGCGTGGGGGTCCAGCAGTGTCGTGGCGCGGGGGTCCAGCAGTGTCGTGGCGCGGGAGTCCAGCCGTGTCGTGGCGTGGGGGTCCAGCCGTGTCGTGGCGCGGGAGTCCAGCCGTGTCGAGGCGTGGGAGTCCAGCCGTGTCGTGGCGTGGGGGCAGGTTTCTGTTCATGGCCGTTCCACGGAATCGCCGGAGCTTCACGGCCAGGCCGTCTGCTTTCTGTATGACGGCGCCGGCGTACCGGTCCGCAGATCCGACAACGCAACCGTCATCCATATTCAGAAACCGAGCGGCACCGCGGGCTGGCTCGAAGCCGAAGGCGTTCTCGAGACTGATGGGTTAGTCGTTCTCTATAAGCGCGTATCGAAAGACTTCCTTACGCAAGAAGGCACACCCAATCAGACGACATGGGTAGTTGGGGAAGTGAAGACGCACCCCGCCTGGGATCCAACGAGCGGCGAATGTGGCGGCGGCAAGTTCCATGCCTGCTCTCGACCGTACTTCTGTGATGAGTTCCGCGAACTGCGCGATGACGTTTATGTGGCGATCCAGATCAAGGTTGCGGATCTCTACGCGTGGCCGAATCCGAGCTACCAACACAAGATTGCATTTCGCGAAGGTGCCGTGCTCTTTCAGTGCGATCGGTTCGGTGACGAGATCAAGACAAAAGTCGAGGTCGCCGCATGACCCGCCGACGCTCCGAAATCGATGACCTACTCATTCGATGGGGCTGCTACCTCATCGGAGCTTCGATGATCGGCGGACTGCTGTATCTGTTCTTCCGAGGCATGGACCTATGAGAAACCAGGCGCGTCCGAGCATCTGCCAGCGCGAGCTTGTCCGCTACAGCGACATCGCCGTCGTGGCGTTCATTCTCTACGGAGTGTTCATGTTGGCCGCGACGATTTGGGAGAAATGCGGATGATTCGCTCCAAATGGTTCTATATCGCGGCGTTCGCCTTCTGTGTAGCGGCGGTATTCGTAATTAAACTCGTGACGGAGCCGAAGCCGATCGCTTCGAGGTCCACTTTTTATTTTGCCGACAGCGGCGTGAAACTGACGCTTTCAGATTCACTGCTAGTCCCTGGCCGCCACTATTACAACTGCCGGACACGAACCTTCACAGAATCCGATAGCGAGATGGGCACGATTTATGCCTATGCGTTTCGGATGAATCCGTACGCCTGCGGGGTGACGCGCTCATGAAGCTCCTCGCCCTCTTCGTTTTCTCCTGCGGATTACTTGCGCAGGAACCCCGAACGTCCGCAGTAGATGCTTCCACGACTCCGATTACAGAAGCGTCGGACGTTCGGGCTTTTGATCTTGAGCGCGGCGCTGGTTCTGCAATGGAACCGTCCTCCTTCAGCGCCGCGCCAAGAGGAGCAAGACAATATCGTTTGTCTGTCGCTGCGTTCGCCGCGGCGTCCGTGGCCGACACATGGTCATCTTGGGGCGGTCGCGAGCTGAATCCTGTTCTTGGAACCGGGCGCTTCACCACGAAGCAGGCGTCGATCAAGGGCGCAATTACGGCTGGCATGATCGCAGCCGAGATCGGGCTTGTTCGCCGGCATCCTTCATTGCGCCGCACGTTCACCGTGACGAATTGGATCGCTGCGGGTCTGTTGGCGGGCGTGGCGGCGCGGAATGAGAGGCTCCGGTGAACGCGCGAGCTAAAGTAGCCGAGCTGCTCAACTCCGTCGGCGCGGTTCTCAAGCGCAGCAAGCGCCATGAGATCTGGAAATTGCCCAACGGGAAGGCGCTAACTCGAGCGAAGACGCCCAGCGACTGCATGGGCGACCGCAACAACCTAACCGATCTTCGGAAGCAACTCGGCGAGAGCGATCCGCAACGGGGAGCGCCTGGCGAACGACGCGTAAAGCGGAACAAGCCGGGAAGAGATCACCATCCGCGAATAACTGCAGCGCCAAAGAACACCGTTTTTGCCGAGAAGCTCTCGGCGGCAGGAATCGTTGAGGCCGAATTGCGAGCGCGGATCCGGTCTCTCGGTAAGACGATTCACAGGCAAAACAATATCATTCGCAAGCAAAACTCCAAAATCAACTCCTATCGATTCATCCTCAACAATCACTGGACTGTGCGGCTATGCAACGTGCTTGCGCGGATGCTGGCGACGCGAGGCAGGAAAGGCAGACCGACGGTATGAGCTTCTTCACGTCTCCCTGGTTCGCCTTCACGGTTCTAAGCGGCATCGTCGTCTTGGCGCTCGCTGAATCCCGCCGGCCCTGGCGCTGGACCCTCTCTCAACTCTGGCAACAGCTTCGCTTTTGGGCTCGTGGCAAATGTATCGACTTGAAGTGGTGGCTGATGCGGGGCTGGCGTCGCGGGCTTCCGTGGGTCTTGGCTGGCTTTGCGTTTATTGGCGCGATGGCTTTTGTTCTTGAGGTGCTGGCCTAATGACGCTTCACATACTCAGCCAAGGCCTCGATCAGCAACTCGTTGAAGCCGACGCCACGCCTCGCCGCGATGGAGTTGGCGCGCTTCAGTACGTCAGCGGAGAGCCGCTTAGCGAGATCTTCTATCGGGGCCGTCTCGGATGCGGTCTGGCCTTCCCGAACCTCATCCCACAACGGAGAGTGGCAGCGAGGACAAACCGCAGCGCGTCCCTTCTTTCTCGGGAACCAGCGCCACGAGCAGCGCAAACACAGGGAGCTTTGGCGGTCAACGACGGGCACCCCCACAGCTTCCAACATTTTTGCATTGACCAGCAAATAATGATTGACTAATCATGATTAACTGATAAACTCATGAGTATGAAGACGAAGACAATTCGGGTTCGGGTTTGTCGGTGCGAGCGCCCCTCGTGCGGCCATGAATGGACCCCACGTACCGCAAAGCCTTCGGGTGTTTGCCCGGCTTGCCACTCTCACCTTTGGAACGTGAAGCCCACGGCGCGGAAGGCGGCGTAATCATGGAGCGCTTCTGGAGTCGGGTCGCCAAGATGGAATCGGGATGCTGGATCTGGCAGGGCTCCAAGACGCCCAAGGGGCATGGCTCGATGTGGCTGAATGGGCGCACGCGTGGAGCACACCGAATCTCTTGGGAGATCGCTAACGGACCGATACCCGCCGGTTTGCTGGTTTGCCACGACTGCCCCGGCGGAGACAACCCGTCTTGCGTAAACCCCGCTCACCTGTTCTTGGGCACAGAGCAAGACAATGCGCGAGACGCGATGGCTAAAGGCCTTCGGCGCACGTCTAGCCTGCCGGATCGCCAACTGCGCACGCGCTGCACCTGTAATAAATGCGGCAAGGTTTGGCTTTCCAACAACCCGAACCCGGCAACGTGTGCAAATCCCAAGTGCCGTTCGGCTCGCTGGAACCGCAAAGAAGCGGCGTCCGGCCCTTCAAAGAAGGTGGCGTAGTCATGGCGTTCCTTGCTGATATTCCGACACGTCCGGCAAACGATCCACGCGGCAACGAAGCCGAGCTGTGCGATGGCCGCTGCGCCACGAAGGAATGCAACGCGCCGTGCCGACGGGATGAATTGTTCATCTGTGAGGCGTGCGGCAAACGCTTCTGTGGAGAGTGCGCTAAGGTCATCACGAACGACGGGCTGCGTATGTGCTCCGAATGCCGGGTGTGCAAGCACGACGGCGAGAAGCACGAAGCCCACAACCTTTGTAGCGACTGCGGTGATCCGATCTGCCGCGAGCACGGTAGGCAGGTCTACGCGAAAAACGATCCCGAAGACGTGAAGGAATTCGAGATTATCTGCGCGGGCTGCGTCGAGGATCGCGCGAAGGTGCGCAAGTCGATGACCTCGGCAGAAGTAATCAAGGGGCTCGAGGACTCGATTGAGCATGCCCGGCGGCTGGCATGAAGAAAACCCGCCAGCGCCGGACCGGCGTGCAGATGCTGTTTGCCCACTTCGACCGGCTCACGCTAGCGACTCAAGAAAAGGTGATCGAGGCTCTCCAGGCGAGCGTCGCGGCAAAGAAGGCTCAGAAGGAATTGTTCGAGGAGGAGAAGTCGTAATGCCGACCGAAAGCGCAGATCTAGTCGTTCAAGAGTCGCAGGCGGTAGCGCCCGCTACCGTGATGGAAGCCATCAAGCAGATGGCTGTTGACCCTCGCGTAGACGTGGAAAAGTTCGAGCGGCTGATCGCACTACAGGAGCGCATGGTTGCGGTCCAGGCGAAGCAGTCGTTTTTTGCGTCAATGGCGCGACTCCAACCGAAGCTGCCAGTGATCACAAAGCACGGGCGTATCGAGATTCGTGGAACGGTCCAATCAACCTACGCCAAGTACGAGGACATCGACGCGGCGATTCGACCGCTACTGAACGAAGAGGGATTCGCGTTCTCTTTTACGACGACGACTCCGGCCGCGAACACAATGCGGATCGTTTGCAGGCTGAGCCACCGGGATGGGCATTCGGAGGAATCCGAGGTCACCCTGCCGAATGACACGAGCGGAAGCAAGAACGGAACGCAGGGCGTTGGCAGCACATTCTCCTACGGCAAGCGCTACCTCGTAACCAGCGCCCTGAACATCATCACGCGTGACGAGGACGACGATGCGACGAAAGCGGCCTATCAGCCGATCAGCGACGACAACGTGATGAAGCTCGAGGATTTTATCCACGAGGTCGGCGCGGACAAAGCCGCCTTCCTGAAGTTCATGGACGTGGAGCGACTCTCGCAGATTCAGAACCGAGAGTTCGCCAAGGCTATGAATGCGCTGAAGTCCAAACAGCGAAAGGTCGCCCGGTGAAGATCCACACCGTAACCCAAGGCTCATCCGCGTGGTTGGCCCTCAGGATGGGTAAGCCGACGGCCAGCAGTTTCGACAAGATCCTGACGCCCACGGGTAAGGTGTCCGCCTCGCAGGACGGGTACCTGCAATCGCTTATCGCAGAACTCATCATGGGGCATCCGGCGGACGGATTTGTTTCGTCGGCGATGGAGCGCGGCAAGGAGATGGAAGCCGAGGCTGTTTCGTTTTACGAATTCCAGAACGATGTCCAAACGGTTCCCGTGGGCTTCATCACGAACGACGAGGAGACAATAGGCGTCTCCCCGGATCGGCTCTCTGGGGACGATGGCTTGCTTGAAATCAAATGCCCATCGCCACAACAGCACGTCGAATATCTGCTCTGGAACAACGTACACAAAGCCTACTACCCGCAGCTTCAGGGGCAACTCTGGATCGCGGAACGGAAGTGGGTTGACATCTGCTCCTACCATCCCGAGATGCCGCCCGCTATTGTTCGCGTTCAGCGCGACGAAGAGTTCATCGCGAAGCTCTCTGGCGAGGTTGGGAAGTTTGTAGCCCGGCTCGCAGAATTTCGCGTGCAGCTTGACGAGCGCGGCCTACTTCCGAAACCAGCACCGGAGCCCGCAGAATTCCTCACTGAGGAAGATGCCGAGGCAATCATCACCTCCAAATTTGGAAAGAATATCGCCGCATGAGATTCGACAGGGCCGTCACTTTTCTTGATATCGAGTCTACGGGCACCGACGTCGCCACCGATCGCATTGTCGAAATTGGCCTCGTGACCGTCATTGCATCCACTGGGGAGCGTCGTCAGACAGTCCAGCGCTTCAATCCAGGAATGCCGATTCCGCCGGCCGCCACGGAAGTTCACGGAATCACTGACGCCGACGTTGCGGACTGCCTGCCCTTCACCGCTGGCGCGGAACTGCTTCACGGCGCCTACCTAGACGGCTTCGATCTCGCTGGCTACAACCTAGCGCGGTTCGACATTCCGTTGCTCTGGGAGGAACTCCACCGCGCGGGCATCAAGTGGGACCTGACGAACATCCGCGTGTTTGACTGCGATTCGATCTTCAAGAAGAAAGAGACGCGGACCCTGGCCGATGCCGTTCGGAAGTTCTGCGGCCGCGAGCATGTGGGTGCTCACGGAGCGATGTCCGACGCCTCTGCTGTCATCGACGTTCTCGCTGGACAGCTGGAAGCATACCCCGATCTCGCGGCAATGACGCCGGATGAACTCGCGGCATTCTGCCAGATGGACCAGCAAAAGAAGCTGGATCTCTGCGGGAAGCTGCTGATCGACGCCGACGGCGATGCGATCTACAACTTCGGCAAGTTCAAGGGCAAGAAGCTGAAGCACGAACCGGGCTATGCCGAATGGATGCTCACGACCGATTTCCCAGCGAGTACAAAGATTGCCGTCGAGCGGCAACTGGACATGCTCGAAGCGTCGTGCGGCGCGGACATGTGGGGCCAACGATGACCTGGGCAATCCTCCCCGCGAAACCAAAGCTCTGCAAGGGCTGCAAGGCACCATTCTCGGATTCGCGCAACTCCGACTACTGCGTCGCGAATGGATGCCGCGAGAAGCGCCGACTTCAGGTAAAGCGCCGAGCAAACGTGAAGTACGAGGCGCGAAAGAAGCTAGCGCGTTCGGCTTGATTCCTTGTGGGCCGGAGTACGCGCCGGCCTTCTTTTCAAGCTTGGCGGAGTAGTAAACCAGCGAGGTGACCTTATGTAGCCAACAAATATGGCCGGATGGGTGTGAAGAGAAAGAGGAACTATATGACCAAATTTTGAGGCAGTCGAAAATCTACTCTCCGCGTGGCTGGCAGCAGCCGCTCGGAGTAGTCGCCCGGTTCGGTGATTCAGTCTCGGGGGAGGTGAACGTCGGATCGGGCGGCGACTCGGAGCGAAAACATGCAAGCGATTTACTGGATGTGATTTTGCAAGTCGGTGCCGGTACGAGAGCCGGGTAGTTTATAGATCGAGAAGAGACGCGGCGTTGTTCGCATCACGGCTTTGAGCGGCTAGGGCAGCGTCGCGTTTCGATAGCAGGCATATTCTCGCTGGATGATTGATCCGGCAATGAGGGGAAAGATTTCATGTGGTGGCCATTCAAAAAGCGCAAGCCGATGTCATCGATCAAGGCCGAGGTGGACCCCAGCAGGCCCCGCCATCAATCGGCGCAGTTCCAAGCGGCGAAGCAGCCGAAACGAACATTCAGTGGGGAGTCTCGCGCAGCCCGTCATGGTTACGCCGCGACCGAAACAGAGATCTATGACGACGGCTTTGATGCGACTGACATCCTGCTTGCCGCCGGCGAATTGATTACCGCTTCCCAGGGCGCGCCAACGCCTACGCTCACCGAGGCATCGTTGGGCGGATTCGTTGCCGCCGAACTTGAGATAGCGCAGCCCTCCGAGTACCACGGATACAGTTCGCCGACGCCGAGTTGCGAATCTTATTCGTCTAGTTACGAAACCCACAGCAGTTACAGCGACTCATCGCCGAGCAGTAGCTGTGATTCGTCCTCATCAAGCGGTGGCGGCGGGGACTACTAAGTTGCGCCTCGCCGCCCTCATTCTCCTGCTCGCGATGCCAGCGCAATCGGCCCGACCCAACGAAGCCTGTATCGGCGTACTCGCCGAAAGCATAGCGACATGGGAAGGAGCCCGCGTTCCCGGTTCAGTGGCGCAGCGCTTCAATAACCCCGGGTGTTTGCGTGGACGAGATGGACGGTATCTGCGATTCGATACAGCCCTTGAAGGATGGAAGCGATTGCGAGCGGAGATCCGGCACAAGCTCCGTTCTGTGGGTTTGGATGTGATGCTGGCGCGTTGGTCGGAGACGCCTGGCTATGCCGAGAAGATTCGGCGGATTGCTGGAAAGCAATTTGATTTCTGTAGGTAGTCGCTAATTGCGACGGAAAGTTGGTGGGGATGAAAACCGAAGACGTTTCGATCAAGCATTTGCTGACGGAACACGAAGTAGCGCAGTTAGCCCGCGAGCAATCGCGAGCACTTGGCGAAGTTGGTGTACTCGAAAGCGAACTATCGTCGATCAAGAAGGACTATGGGAGCCGCGCCGACGGACTCGCCGCGAAGATCCGCGGCATGTCGAGCAAGATCGAATCGGGATTCGAGATCCGATCAGTCAAGCATCTGATTCTTGATGAGAGGCCGGATGCGTACCGAACTCTCGTGCGCTTGGACACCGGCCACATATCGAAGCGTCGAAAGCTCGAGCCCCACGAGCGCCAGCAGACGATTACAGAAGCCGAGCCGAAGCCGTACATCTGCAGCGCGCTTCTGCAGGTTGACGATCCGGCATGGGATGTCCAGGCGGTTCAGCTTCACGTTCACGAGGACGAATTTGAAGCTCGAAAGGGCTTGCCGGACGTTCAGTTCTTCCCGGTCGAAGGCAGACTTTCTATCGAAGCAGCACCGGAGGCTTAGTCGCAATGCGAGTCGCCGCCTTCGATCTATCGCTGACTGGAACGGGCTGGGCTCTATACCCCGGCCCGTCCGGTTCCATGGAGTTCGGTACCATCCGGCCTCGCATGAAGGATGGAATGTCACGCCTGGATGAAATCGTTTCGCGCGTGATGGCGATAGCGGATCACGCGGAGACGTTGCTCTTTGAGGATCTGTCGTTCGGCTCCAATGATCCGAGCGCACAGGAGCGCGCCGGACTCGCGTATCTGATCCGGCATCGGCTCTGGAAGGAAGGCCAGAGCTTTTTTCTGGTCGCGCCGTCACGCCTTAAGAAATTTGTGACTGGCAAGGGCAACGCGAAAAAGGAACTGATGATGCTCGAAGTGTTCAAGCGCTTCGGGCACTCACCGGCCGACAACAATGCGGCGGATGCCATCGGCCTCGCCTACATCGGCATGGCGCTTAGCGGCGCCTGGACGCCGACCATGCAGCAACAGGCCGAAGTGCTCGCTGACATCCGCAAGAAGTACTCGATCGGAGTCGCGGCATGAAGCAAATCCCCTACCCACCAGGCTCCCTCGCCTATCGCGGATTGAATCTCGCGCTTCTTGAAGAGCACGAATGCGCAGATTGCCCAACCATCATCAAGGGCAAGATGGCAAAACGCTGTCCTACGTGTGCCGAGGCTCGCGACAAGCGGCTCCAGAACCAACGATACGCGCGGCACAAACGAGTCGCTCGCGTGCAAGGTGGTGGCGTTCGATCTGCTCGCGGAGTTAAGGGCTTGTCGAAGTCGGTGAGGGTGAAGTGAGCACGGCATTCGCCAATCTGTATGACGGCTTCCTCCGTTCGAAGGTGATCATCGCACCGGAGCGTGGGTTCGATCCGGGGCCGATCACGACCGATCTAAAACCGCACGCGCGCGACATCGCCGCCTGGGCGGTCCGCGGTGGAGCTCGAGCCGTTTTCGCGGCATTCGGCCTAGCCAAGACTTCGATTCAACTTCAAATCCTCGAGTCGATCTTGCAGCACCAGCCGGGAATCGGCCTCATTGTTTGCCCGCTCGGAGTCCGTCAGGAGTTCATCAAGGAAGCCGGCGCCCGCGGATTCTCATTCACGCCGGTTTACGTCCGGACTAACGAAGAGCTCGACGAATTGATAGCGGCCGGGCACCGGCACTTTCTCACGAACTATGAGCGGGTCCGCGACGGCGCGTTAGATCCAAACCGCTTCACGGTCGTTTCGCTCGACGAGGCGAGCGTACTCAGGTCCTTCGGATCGAAGACATATCAGACGTTTCTGACGCTCTTCGACAAGGTCCCTTTCAAGTACGTTTGCACAGCGACTCCGGATCCTAACCGCCACAAGGAGCTGATTCACTACGCCGGATTCCTCGGAGTGATGGATACAGGCCAGGCACTCACGCGGTTCTTCAAGCGGGATTCCTCCGAAGCTGGCAACTTGACGATCCACCCACATAAAGAGGAAGAGTTCTGGCTGTGGGTTTCGAGTTGGGCCGTCTTCATCGAGCGGCCGTCAGACCTCGGATACTCCGACGCCGGCTACGACCTTCCGCCGTTTCATGTTCACCGCCACCGCCTGCCCGTCGATCACAGCACCGCTGGATTCGATTCGTGGGGCCAAGGAAAGTTGCTGCGCGAGGCGACGACCAGTATTTCGGACGGGGCTCGAGAGAAGCGCGACAGCTTGCAAGACCGAATCTCGCGCGCGAAGGAAATCATCGCCGCCGCGGGTCCAGACAAGCACTGGATTATCTGGCACGACCTCGAGGACGAACGCCGCGCGATCGAGGAAGCGTTCCCTGATTCGGTGAGCGTCTATGGGACGCAGGACCTCGAGGATCGCGAGCGTATCATTTCGGAGTTCTCGGACGGCCGCTATCGCATTTTGGCAACGAAGCCGGTTCTTTGCGGATCCGGATGCAATTTCCAGCGGCACTGTCATCGGTCGATTCACCTCGGAATCGGATACAAGTTCAACGACTGGATTCAGAGTGTGCACCGGATCCTTCGCTTCCTCCAGGCCTTCGAAGTAGAACTCCACCTGATTTACACCGAATCGGAAGACGCCGTCTTCGAAACGCTGATGGCGAAGTGGGAGCGGCACAAGACCCGCACGCGGAAGATGACCGAGATTCTGAGGAAATACGGATTGAACAATCAAAAGCTCGCAGTCGAAATGCAGCGATCGATCGGCTTGCAGCGCCAGGAGGAGAAGGGCGAGCTCTTCACGGCCGTCAATAACGACAACGTTCTTGAGATGAAGGACCTGCCCGCAAATTCAGTCGACCTCGTCGTCACGTCTTGGCCGTTCTCGAATCACTACGAATACACCGCCAGCTACAACGACTTCGGCCACAACACCGACGACGACCGCTTTTTCGAGCAGATGGATTTCCTCACGCCGGAGATGATGCGCACGCTCCGGCCGGGCCGAATGTACTGCGTCCACGTGAAGGATCGCCTTCTATACGGATCCGTCAGTGGCCTTGGAATGTACTCCGTAAACCCGTTCTCGGATAAGTGCGTCGCCCATCTGCAGAAGCATGGCTTCATTTACTGCGGGCGGGTCACGATAGTCACAGACGTTGTTCGCGAGAACAATCAGACCTATCGCCTGGGCTGGACCGAGAAGTGTAAGGACGGAACAAAGATGGGCGTGGGATCGCCGGAGTACATCCTGCTATTCCGGAAGCTTCCCACGGACCAGACGCGCTCGTATGGTGACAGGCCGGTCACAAAAACGAAAGAAGCGTACACCAGATCGCGTTGGCAGTTCGACGCCTCACCATTCTGGCGGAGCCGCGGCGAACGGTTTCTGGCGCCGGAGGAAGTCAAGGACCTGCCGATCACTCGCCTTCGCGCGCTCTGGCACGAATTCAACGCGAACACAGTTTATGACTTCCAGCAGCACGTCGCGATCGCAGAGGCGCTCGAGCGCGAAGGCAAGCTACCTGCGAGTTTCATGCTGCTGGATCCGAAGTCTCACAGCCAGTGGGTTTGGGACGACGTTGTCCGGATGCGAACGCTCAACACTGAGCAAGCTCGCAACCGCGTCGAGGGCCATATTTGTCCGCTCCAGTTTGACATCGTTGAGCGGCTGATCGAAACGTACTCGAGCGAAGGAGATCTTGTCCTCGATCCGTTCGCAGGCCTGCACACTGTTCCTTTTTGCGCCGTGAAGATGCGCCGGCGCGGCTATGGCATCGAACTGTCTTCGGAGTATTGGGCTGACGGAGTCGGGTACTGCCGGGCGGCTGAAGAGAAGATTTCGACGCCGACGTTGTTCGACTTACTTGGGAACGCGGAGGCCTCCGCATGACCAAATCTGAAGAGCTCGGCTTGACCCTACGAGACTGCGACAACGCAGCAGAAGAGTACCTCACCACAGGAGTAACGCGGATACCAGCGGTTCATGTGGATGAACCTGACGACATGCAGCGGGCGGCGTTTATTGATGGCGTGCTTGCGCGGCTGAGGGCAGAAAAGCGCGGTTCGATGCCGCCCAAAGCCAATGGCGGCGGGCGTTCGGAGATGATTTAGCTCGGAAACATTTCGATAGATAAATGTTGCAAAACAAGTCTGGTAGCCTGATAATCGAATCGACGGACCAACGTCGCGGGGTAGCTCCCTGTGATGCCGTAGATTCCGATGGGAGCCACGGTTCGGGGCCTGAATCCCCGAACCGCCCATCAGCCGATTCAGGAGGCTCGATGGCCGACGGTGTAAAACTACACTCGTACCCTTGGTACATTTCCAACTGGCGTGACAGCGTCACGCGACTCAATCTATCTCTAGCGGAACGCGGGCTCTACCGCGAACTTCTCGACTACTGTTATGCGGTCGATGGCTCACTTCCTCCAGAAGAACGCCTGCTGGTCAGTATCGCCGCGACGAACCCTTCCGAGTTCCGCAAGGCATGGAAAGCAGTCAAGAATCTGTTTGAGGTTCGCGACGGGCGATACGTTCATCGCAAGGTTGATGAGGTTCGTCCGGGACTAATTGAATACCACAAGAACCGGGCAGAGGCCGGTAAGCGCGGAGGTTTGGCGCGAACTCGCCAGCTAAGCTCAAGCTCAGCTTCAGGCTCAGCTAAGACACAGCCTGAAGCTGAGGCTAGACCCTCAAGAACAAGATCAAGAACAACATCAGAAGTTGGTTGGCTTTCCGATCTCTTTGAAGAATTCGCGGCGCTCTATCCCGCGAAGGGGCGCACTAAACTTCCACTGGCAATCGACAACTACAAAGCGCACCTAGATCCATTCCTGGACCGACAAACGGAACACGCTCGGATCATAGGGAGGATGCGCGAGTGGTGGATCCCTTCGGATCTGTGGGCTAAGGGCTTCGTGATGTCCATGGATGCGTTCATCGAACTGAAGCGCTGGAACGAAGAGCCTGAACGGGCCAAGACGCAGCCGCACGAGCAGCAACTTCCTACGGCGCAAGAACTGATGGCTCGTGATCGTGAGGAGCAGGAACGCAGGGCGGTGGACAATGCCTGACGTCGCTTTCGAGCGGAGCCTGCCAGCAAACCTCGACGCCGAGCGGATGATTCTTGGGTCGCTGATTGCAGGCTACGCTCATCCCGCAGATGTGGCCGCGACCATCACGGCAGACGACTTCAGCCTTGAGAAGCACCGACGCATCTACGCCGCGGCGCAAGCTTGTGACGCTGCGGGAACTAGGCCGGACCGGATCCTCGTCGCCCAGGAGCTCATGCGGGCGAATCAGCTCGAGTCAGTCGACGGACTGACGTACCTGAACCAGCTCGACGAAGGCTTGCCACGGCTTCCGAACCTCGATGGGTATCTGAACATCGTTCGCGACAAGAGCTTGCTTCGCCGGACGATCTTCGCGGCTCAAAAACTGATCGACGAAGCGATGATGGCGAGCGATCCGACGCCAGAGATTCTTGCCAGGTGCTCCACGGTTATTTCCGACCTTGAGGGCCGCGCACACTCCGACCGTCGGATGAAGGCTCCTCAGCAAGTCATCGACGCAGCGGGAAGCATTGAGAACTTCCTAAGCCCGCCGCGGACACGTGGGGTGCCGACGCCTTGGGGCGGGCTGAACAGCCTGCTGACGGGCGGCGGATTCTCGCCGGGGCAGCTTGTGATTGTGGCGGCCAGGCCGTCCGTCGGCAAGACCGCGTTGGCCTGCCAGATCGCAGACCATGCTGCGACGAGTTCAGGCGGTACGGCGCTATTCACTCTAGAGATGCCCGACGAGGACATCCTTCGCCGGATGGTTTGTTCGCGAGCTCAAGTCAACGCGCTGAGCCTGACGCATCGGAGTCCGGACAAGCGGGAACGGTACGACTTACAGCAAGCCCTTTCAGCGCTCACGGACGCCGCGCTCTGGATTGACGACACTACCGGATGCACGGTTCCCGCAATGCGGTCGCAGCTCCGGAAACTCGCCGGCCGCCACACCTTGAAGATGGTGGTGGTCGATTACCTGCAACTCGTCGAGTCGACGGGCCGCGGCGATCGGAAGCGCAACGAGGAAGTCAGCGAAGTCAGCCGCGGGCTGAAGAAACTCGCGCGAGAATTTCGCGTACCGGTGGTCGCGCTCTCACAACTCTCGCGTGAGTCAGAAAAGACGAATCGCGAACCGAACCTTACAGACCTCAGGGATTCCGGTGCTATTGAGCAGGACGCTGACATCGTGATTTTCCCGCACCGCAAAACCGAACCGCGGGGCTACGAAGAAATGATCGATATCGACTTACTTCTGAAGAAGCAGCGGAATGGGCCGTTGGGGCGCGTCGAAATGTACTTCGTGCCGAAGTTCACCAGATTTCACGAGCGGGAGCGCGATCGGAGTGCAGCATGAAAACGCCGGATCAGATGGTTATCGACGGAATTGAGCAGACGAAAAGCTCGCTCCGGCAAGCGGTCAAGACGCTAGAGGCTCGTGGCGAGACACAAGCGGCAATCGCAGCGCTCGACCGATGCCTGACGGAGTTGCATACCTCCGCTCAGATCCGCCGCGCCGCCGTGGATCGCGTCAACGACGCCCTAGTGGAGCTAGACCGAAGCAAGCAGATCGCGAGGAGCGCGTAGATGGCGAAGCTAACAAAATCGCGATTGGGGCAACTCCGCATAGTCAACAACCACGATTTTGCGGAGAATGATCAGCCAGTCATCACGTATATCTCAGACGTCGGACGCGGCGGTCGCGGACGAGGCTGGGAAGTATGGATGCGAAATCGTCGTATAGATGCGAAGGGAGCATGGTACGACAACGGCGCGATGACATTTCGTGGCGCAAGCAAAGCCGAACAATTCGAACTGGCTAAGGCATGGGCAACCGAGCGATACGGCGTTAAGGAATGGGCACGGACACCGTTCGGATCGTGGATGGACGCGGAGTTCGTCAAGAAGCGAATGGCGGCATTAGCGGAGCTCGACACATCATCCAGGACTCAGGGACGTACGAAGGAGAGCGCAGCATGACGGGAGCAACGATTTGTTCCGGGATTATGGCGCCGGAAATGGCAATGCCGTGGATCGATTGGAAGTGGTGCGCTGAGATCGAACCGTTTCCGTGCTCGGTGATCGCGCACTATTCGAAAGGTCCGAACCTTGGCGACGTGACAGCCGCCGATTTCATCGAACGCGCAAGGGCCATCAGTCCGATTGATTTGCTCGTCGCCGGCACGCCATGCCAAGCATTTTCGGTCGCAGGATTACGGAAGTCCCTTGAAGACAGCCGCGGGAATATCACCCTGCGATTAGTGGAGTTGACGCATGCAATCCATCCTCGATTTCTCCTTTGGGAGAACGTTCCAGGAGTTCTCTCGACGAACGACAACGCTTTCGGTTGCTTCCTGGCGGGACTTGTCGGCGCTGATAGGGCCATCGCACCAACAGCAGGATGGAGAAGTGCGGGTGTGGTTACTGGACCCATCGGTACAGCAGCGTGGCGCATCCTGGATGCCCAATATTTCAAGCTGGCCCAACGACGCGCTCGTTTGTTCCTTGTCTTCTGTTTTGGAGACGGGACCGATCCCGCAGAAATATTATTTGAGTTCGACGGCATGCGCCGGGATACTCCGCCGAGCCGAGAGACGCGGGAAGGTGTTACCGGAACCCTTAGCGCGCGCACTGAGGGCGGTGGCGGGCTCGGGACAGACTTCGATCTTGGGGGGGGGCTTATCACGGACCCTCCGGGCGCAGTCTCAATCCAGCCATCGCGCCGACACGGAAACGTATATCCCGGAAGTGTCCCACTGTCTCAACCGGGGGGGGCAAATGAGGATTGACGGCGAGAGCGAATCGTTCGTATCTGATGTCATTGCGCCTTTGGCCGCAGGTGGCAACGAAACGGGCGGTGAGCGATATCCAGGAACTTCCGCTGATACATGCGGGACGCAGTTAGTTGCCCACGCGCTAACTGGCGAGGGCTTCGACGCCAGCGAGGATGGAACGGGACGCGGAACGCCGTTGGTCGTGACGCCTATCCTCGAAGCGGGCGCGCGGACAGGCAAATCAACTGACGACATCCGTGCGGGATCAGGCATCGGCAATCCAGGCGACCCGATGTTTACGCTGCAATCGGGCAAGCAACACGCAGTCGCCTTCTCCTGCAAGGATCACGGCGCGGATGCTGGCGAGATTGCGCCAACGCTACGCAGTATGGGCCACGACGGGAGCCACGCTAACGGCGGTGGGCAACTAGCAGTGGCTTTTGGCTGGAACAAGAGCGCTTCACAGACGATGCGCGTTGACGAACACACGACGCCTTCGCTACAAGCCTCAAGCACAAGTAATCCAGCAATCGGCGTGCGGCGGCTGCTACCGACGGAATGCTGCGAGCTCCAGGGATTCGAGCGAGACTTTTTCGCGAAGGTGCTCCACCGCGGCAAGCCGCCGGCTGACGGACCGATCTACAAAAGTTTGGGAAATGCGATGGCTGTTCCGGTAGTTAGGTGGATTCTGATGAGAATCGAGGCCGCCAATGCACGCGATTGAGGTTCAGCCATGATCGCGATCCTCCTAACGCAACGCGCGGACGATTGGCACGCGTGCATCGAAGGCGACGCGGCACGATGGGGCTGCGGTAAGAGCGTCAATCAAGCTATCGGTGATCTGGTCAATTCGCACCAGACGCAATTTGGGGTTGACGTGCGATGGATTCCGGTGCGGGTCGTTGAGGCACAGGTGCGGATCGAAGGGGAGGGGCGAAAGGGATGAGCGAGAATCTGTCAGCACGAAAGCCAGCCGAGGTTTTCCCGGTTCGCGATTACATTCGGGAAGAAATTCAGGCACGCGGATGGACGCTGGATAAGCTCGCTACCGAAATGACGCGGCGGCTACCGGATGAAACCACAACCATCGCCGAATGGAAAAAACAATGGGGCATCACCCGCCTGACACTCGATTTCATCATGGAGCAACCCGAGCTTGAAGCGGGCCAAGATTTCAAACTGGCGTTGGGCGAAGACACCGCCAGAGATCTCGGCAAAGCCTTCGGCTGCTCGCATCAATTTTTCTTGAACCTAGAAGCCGCGTGGAGGGCTGGTCAATGACACCGAAACCGGACGAAGCGATGCTGACCAGATTGAAATTGGCCGACGCCGCTAACGCGGTCGAGCGGGCGAAGGCGCACGAATACGAGAAGCATATGCAGCGCGTGCTACGCATCCCGCGCCTTTATGGCTTGGGCGAGCAAGATGCTGCCGCCCTTGCCGCCGTACTGGCGCGGCTGACGGAATACGAGAAGGACGCGGCACGGCTGGATTGGCTGGAATCGCGCAATGTTCCCGTATGGAATAACGGATACTACTGGGGCGTTTACGGCTCGGGATGGCAGCGCACCATTCGCAAATGCATCGACGATGCGATTGACACGGCCAAGATGCTTGCGGCGTGGACTGACGCAGGCTCGGAGTAGCGGAGGGGGACGAAGGAATGGCGGTAGATATTCTTGAGGAATTCCGAACAATCGTGCGCGACGTAGTTCGTGAGGAGCTGGCAGCGCTGCGAACGGGCACGCCGACGCCGGCCGATTCGGGGCCGATGCTGACCGTAGCGCAAGCCGCAGCGTCCCTGCAGGTCGACGTCAAGACGGTCCGCACGCTCGCCTACAACGGAGCCATTCCGTTCACGAAGGTAGGTAAGCAGCTTCGCTTCGAGCGAGCCGCCATCGAAGCCTATCGTGCCCACGGATCACGAGCAGCATAGAATAGCCACCATGCCGAAACGAATCGCGAGCGGGAGCCTTTACAAGCCGAAGTGGAAGGACAAGGACGGCAACGTTTGCGAATCCGAGGATTGGTGGGCGCGATGGTATGTGCCAGGCGAGCGCGGGAAACCTAGACGCGTCTCGACACAAACCGCAAATCGGCAAGAGGCTGAGCGATTCCTTCGCGGGAAGATGGCGCTCATGGCTCGTGATGCATCCGACGCGACGATCGCGGATTTGCTGGCGCTCGTATCCGACGATTACCTGGAGACCGGGAAGCGATCGAAGCAAGACGTGGACGCGAAGATCAGCGCGCACCTGGAGCCTGCGTTCGGGAAACTGCGACCGGGGCAACTGACAAGTGCGCACCTAAAGAGCTACCGCGACAAGCGCCGTGGCGCTGGAATGGCGAATGCGACGATCAACCGCGAGCTGGCCGTACTTCGACGAGCCTACAACATCGGACGCGCACAGACGCCGCCGCTCTGCGGAGAACCTCCAGCATTCCCGATGCTCCGCGAAGATAACATCCGCACCGGAACTCTTGCGCCAGAGAAATACGATGATCTGCGCAACGCCTTCACCTACTGGCTTCCGCGTCTCGCGTTCGTAGTCGGCTACTTCTCAGGGGCGCGGCTTGGCGAGGTGCTCGATATCCGATGGTCGAACGTGGATTTCAAGAGCGGACGCATTCTGCTCGGACGGACAAAGAACGGCGAGCCTCGCTATCTGACGATCTGCGGCGAGATGGGCGCGTACATGGAAATGGCCAAGGCGGAACGCGATCAGAAGCACCCGAAGTGCGATTACGTGTTTCACATCGACGGACTTCCAGTCGAAAGCATCAAGCGGGCCTGGAAGACGGCGTGCCGGATCGCTGGCGTCCCAACGCTGCGGTTCCATGATCTTCGCCGAACAGCGCTGACCACGATGGAAATGGCGGGAATCTCGCGCAGCGTAGCGACCGCGATCAGCGGGCACAAGACGGAATCGGTCTACCGGCGCTATCACATCGTCAAGCCGGAAGCTATCAACGACGCCGGCGCAAAGATCACCGACATCCACAATGCGCAGCAAGCGGAGATCCGCGCGAAAGCGAAGCCGCAACTCAAGAATTAGCTTGTACTTTCTGACAGAAAGTCGTAAAGTTGGTTCGTGCCCAAGCAGCCGAAGAAAAAGATGGGCAGGCCGCGCGGCGTCATGATGCCCTGCGGATGGAAGTGCGGCGCAAAGCTGACAGCGAGTCAGATGCGCGAGCACTTCACGGATTGCCCAAAGAGGCCGAAGTGAAAGTAACGATCCGAAAGTGCGGCAACGGAGAATTTGACGAGCTATTCGTCACTGGCTTCGTTCACATCGAACGGATGGACACGCGGGCGTTTTGGATCGGTATCGACACGCCCGGCGGCCAGATTCACGTTCGGACCGGAGTCGAAAAGGGTGTCTGGTTTTTCAATATCGAGCAGGAATTCGAAGACGGTCGCGCCGGGGAAGACTTTCAGGTCGAGCGCCCTGCGTGCCATCGAAAGCATGTCGCCGGGCAAGGACCGAGCAAAGAATCAGATGGTAAACTGGCATGAAAGATAAACAGGCCGGCGTAGCTCAGTTGGTAGAGCGCCTGATTTGTAATCAGCGCTCTCTCCCTTGCGCACCCAACATCCACGAGAAATCAACGGTTTGCGCGTCTAACGCCGCTGATTCCCTCCATTCCGCACAGCCTAACTCGTTGATCTCGGAATCGACCGGGCAAGTGTCGAGCAAAGAGATCGCTGCCCTTCCGTCTGATCGGAGGGTCGCGTGACGACGGCCCTAGCTGTTGCCCTCCAACGCGCCGAATCCCTCGAAGCCATTCCGCGAATGACCGAGCCTGGCGCTTGGGATCAACCGGACCGCTCACGGATTCAAGTAGACAACGAGTTTGCCTTGATGGATACACGGACCTTCAAGGAGTTGCACGAGTACTCGGCGTCGTTCCCGACGGGCGTCTACGTCGGCAAAATGTGGAAGCGTCACGACGGGAAGTTCGACCCGACCTGCAAGCCAGAGGATCGACGCTGGCTGCTCGTTTGGTTCGGCCATCACGCAAACCCGAAGTTCGTCTCCAATAATTTCCGCGAGATTCTTCTGACGGACGGAGAGCTTCCCGCATGACCCCGCAAGATCGCTGGCAACCGATAGAGTCCGGGAGGAACGCAGCATGAAAGCCTTATCGCTAACTCAACCGTGGGCGTCCCTGATTGCCGCCGGAGCAAAGAAGATCGAGACGCGCCCATGGACCACGACCTATCGCGGGCCGCTCGCTATTCACGCCAGCAAGGGCTTCCCTGGCACCGCGAAGCGGTTCTGTGAGGCCAGGGTGGTTCGCCGGGCTCTCGGGTGGCCGCTCCATGACGAACTCGATGAGCTTCGCTTTCCCAAGGAATTCCGCAAGTACGTGGACTCTCTTCCGACTGGGGCGGTGATCGCCACCTGCAACCTAGTTGGCTATCGGAAGATCGTCGCCGAGATTTACGGCTTCGGCGGGCAGATGACGGAGCCGCCACCCCCAGAGTGCTATTTCGGCGACTACACGCCAGGAAGGTTCGGATGGATTCTTGAGGACATCAAGGTTCTGCCTGAGCCAATTCCCGCAAAGGGCGCGCTGTCGCTATGGGAATGGGACCCGCCCTCGGCACCCGGCATTGCTGATCAGGATCGGAGGATAGGGTGACATACGTTTGTTCGTCCGTAAATGGAAGCGGCTGGCAGCCGAAAGCTAGCGAAGTTCTTCAACCGCCCACAGGGTTCGGGATCTTCACCGAGCAATACGAAGTTGTCATCGAAGCCGAATCACCCGAAGCGGCCATCGCGAAGTACTGCGAGTCGCTGCCGTTCGGCGAGGTGAAGCTAGAGCGCTTAGAGAATCGCGATCTTGAAGGCGATTGGTCGTTCACCTGCGAACTCTGGGATCCGCTCGTTTGCTTCGACGCAAAGTTCTTCCATGGACGACGGGCCGTTTGCAAAACAGAGCACCTTTCCGCCCTCATCGGTCTGCTCCAAATCGTTCTCGAGTATCAAGTCGCCGTAGCCTCCGGCACCAACGATAGCGCTGTGCATCGAGCCGAGGTGCTGGCGTGACGGGCTACTACTTGCGACCGGGATACCAGAGCAACGGATCGCGTGAGGAAGCGTGGGCCGTCATCAGGGCCATCGTTGCGGATCTTCGGCTCGACCCTAACGCCATCATGGCCGAAGTTGTCAGAGTGGACCCCAAGATCCTTCTCGATGAGGATTACGACGAGTGCGCGATGCTGTACGCCGATGACCGCGATTTGACGTTGCGAATTTTCGACGCGGGGCGCGAGGCCGATCAACAAGACGGCCCAGTCATCGTGCAACTGGCCAGCGGCGGAGGTAAGTTCCGCGAGATCAAAGAGCAGCTACGACGGGCGTACTGTCGCCTTGTGATCGAACGCTGCCACGCCAAGGGCATCGAAGTAAATCTGGAGGTCGCATGACCCCGCCCCTAACGGCCTGCTCGAAGCCGGGGAGGTGTGGGTGGACGCAGTAGCGTGCAAAGTTCTCGTGCGCGACGGGAAGTGGCTTGTGCCGCCCGAGGAGAGGCCCGCGAACTGGCGCTCGATTCTGCCGGAGTCGGATTCGCCGTCAATTCTCGACGAGGTAATCGCGAACACGCTACCCGAGGCGAAGCCCATCGAACTCTGCGGCTGCGGTAAGCCTATTGTGCATCACGGAACGTGCAGTGTTCGGGCAGAACAGGCGAAGCGCAGCAGGGAAGCCCGCCAATCGTTCGTTGAAATGATGGCGGTCGTTGACAAATCGGCCGACGAATGGGGCGCTCACGATTCTCTCCGCCTTGCTGCTCGCGTGATGATTGCCGGCTTATGGACTCGCGATGTGAACGCCCTTGCCCGGATGCTTCGCGCCAAAGCAGGCGACGTGGAGCGCATATGCGCGCGCTACGAGGGCACGATTATCTGGCCATCTGATCGAACCGTTTTTATCGGCGACGAAAATGAAGCACATGGCGATTTAGGGTTTTGGCTGAACGCGATGGTCGGAGATGGGTTCGTTCGTATCAGCGGCAAGCCGGGAGACGCGATGTATGAAGCCGTGCGGGAGCCGAAGCGATGACCTGCCTCACCACCTACAACGTCGCGGGCCCATGCGCCTGCGGAAAGCCGATGGAGCCGGCACACCTGACGCCAGGCCAAGCGCCGTGCTGCAAGGCGTGCTGCCCGGAACACAAAGACGCGGACCACAGTTGGCATCCGGCACCGCCGAGCGACAGCGCCGAGCAAGCGAGTTTATTTGAATCGACAAGGGGAGACTACGATGGCGACTAAAGTTGAGCCGATTTCCGGCAGGGTGCTGCGAATTGCGGACAATCTGATTCTGCCGGCGGACGCGGTGACGCAGAAGTTCGCGTTTCTCGGTCGGACCGGATCCGGAAAGACCTACGGAGCAATGAAGCTCGCGGAGGAATTGCTCTCGATCGTCGCGCAGATTGTCGCGATTGATCCGGTCGGAGTCTGGTACGGACTTCGCCTGAGCGCCGACGGCAAGACGCCCGGTTTCCAAATCCCGGTGTTCGGCGGGCTGCACGGCGACTTTCCGCTTGAGCCCACGGGCGGCGCCTTGATGGCCGACATCATTGTTGATCGCGGAACGTCGGCAGTAATCGACGTCAGCCAAATGACCTCCGCGGATCACGCCCGTTTCGCCACCGCGTTCGCGAAGCGGCTGTTTGAACGAAAGAAGGCCGCGCCCTCGCCGATCCACCTCTTCCTTGAAGAGGCCCAAGAGTTCATCCCGCAGAATCCCCAGGCCAACGAAGCCATGATGCTGCACGAGTTCTCGCGGCTGGGCAAGATCGGCCGAAATTTCGGAATCGGTCTATCGCCGATTTCGCAGCGTCCCCAGGAGGTCAACAAGAAGGTCTTGAACATGACGGAGTGCATGTTCGCTTTTCAGATGACCGGACCCCACGAGCGAAAGACGATTCGGGATTGGGTGCACGAAAAAGGACAGGACGACGACATCGTAGACAAGCTTCCCCGGTTGAGCGTCGGCGAGGCGCACGTCTGGAGTCCGCAATGGCTGCAAATCTCGGAGACGGTGAAGATTGGCCGGAAGCGGACCTTCAATACGTCGAGCACGCCGACGATTGGCGATGCGAAACGAGCCGACATTCGGCCATTGAACGACTCTGACCTTGGCGAGATACGCAAGCAGATGGCGGCGACCATTGAGCGCGCGAAGGCGGACGACCCGCGCGAACTCAGAAAGAAGATCGCGGAACTCGAGCGAGCGGTCGCGGCGAAGAGCACAGCGACCCCGCCGGCCGATCCGCAAGCCATCGAAAAAGCGCGTGAGGCGGGACGGCAGCAAGCGCAGCGCGAAGGCCAGGTCGCGATCAAGAATCTCGCCAAGTTGTATGCGCCGCTGGTTCGATTCGTCCGCGACATCGCCGACAAGTTGCCTGGCCTGATTCCGGCGGAAATGGAATTCAATGCGGTGGCAGCCGAGGAGTCGGTACCGGCGCACGTCTCGAAATCTGCCATCCGCGAGACTCCGCAACCGATCAACGCGCGCCTCAATAGTTCCTCGCCGCGAGTCCACGCCGACGGAAGTATCGGAAAGGCGGAGCGCAAAATCCTAACCGTCCTTGCCCAATTCCCTGAGGGGTGCGGCAAAAGGAAGCTGACGCTGCTTTCCGGCTATGCATACAGCGGTGGATTCCGCAATTCACTGTCGGCGCTTCGCACGAAAGGATTCATAGTCGGCGACAACAAAAAGACCATGAACATCACAGAGGAAGGTCTTCAGGCACTCGGCAGCTTCGAGCCACTGCCAAAGGGGCAGGCGTTGATCGATTACTGGGCGCAGCATCCTTCGTTGGGCAAGGCCACGCGCCAAGCCTTCCTTCACTTGGCAGGAATCTATCCGCGTGGACTAAGCGGACCGGATCTCGCGACCGCGTGCGGTTACGAATACAGCGGCGGGTTTAGGAACGCGCTCAGTGAGCTTCGAACCTCCGGCTTGGCTGAAGGTGAGAACGGTCGAGAGATAACGATTAGCGCGGAATTGTTTTAGCCGCAGTAGAGGAGATGCGAATGGAAACGAAACCGAAGCTCACCAAGAAGCAACAGGCATTCATTGATCGCGGCACGCATCGAGTTATCACCGTGGCGGATCACGCCCGCGAGTGGAAGCGGATGATGCGCCTCAGGGGAGATTGGTGGCTCGCGGACTGCGTTCTAGACCGGAACGGAAAGTTGCTAGATATGTCGTCGGCCCTCTACATTGGTCGCGTTTACGTGCGTCCGATTGAGAACTGGCGTGGTCGCTGGACAAAGAAGAGCTGGGCTGCGGCTGGAGCAAAACAGACGGAGGCCGAATCCCATGCCTGACCGCCAATGCCCGAACTGCGGCAAGATCGCCGCGCACCAAATCGAGTGCGAGAGATGCGGATGCGACCTGGACCGGATGATGGGTCCGGTGGTGCTGGTGCCTGCGGTGGAGGAGCGACATGAGTGAGATTACAGCCGAGCGATTCCTGAAGGACGTAGCGCGTCATCAGATGACGGTGCACCGAGACGACGGAATCTATCGCCACCTTGAGTTTCGCGCTGCCGGACCAAATAACTGGAACATGTGGTTCGAGATCATCACGTGGCCGGGAACTCTGGTACTCGGAGGGGACATGGGGACGTGGGCGTTTCGACGCATTGATGACATGTTCTCGTTCTTTCGCGAATCGACTCTGAAGATCAACAAGCCCTACTGGGCCGAGAAGTGCGAAGCCGCCGACATCACGACTGGCAATCCCAAGCAGTTCGCGGCACCGGCATACAAGCGCGCCATCATCGGCTCACTAGACAACTACGACCTGGAGCCGGAACAAAGACAGAGCGTGATCGCGGCCCTCGAAGATGAGGTCTTCAGGCACGAACAAGCGTTTCCCGCATATCAAGCCCTGTGCGAGTTCGAGCACGAAGGCTTCTCCTTTTCAGACGCTTGGGAAATCAGCGGAGAGGAATACACCGGGCGCTTCATTTGGTGCCTTTACGCAATCGTGTGGGGCATTCAGCAATTCGATGCGCGGCTCGTAGCGGTGGAGGAGAAGAGCAATGGCTGAGGTGCGCACTAATCCGCCAAGAACGCGAGTGCCAATGGTTCGCGAGGTTGTAGTCAGCAACTACGATGGCACGCTAGCAAGTCGGACAACCGAGATTATTTACGTTTGGATCGATTGGCCGTACGCGCCCCGCGAATCAAATGCACACCTCAGCTTTTCTGATTGGAGAATCGCGACCGAGGAGACTCCCCATGCCGAATAACCCAACCCCCGAGGCCCCACTAGGCCCGCGCGTGACGGACGAGGAACTTGCGGCGTGGCGTGTGTTGTGCAATGCCGCGACGCCGGGACCGTGGACCCGCACTAAACCCGAACGCGATAAGGACGGCTTCTCGATGGGAGTCGGGATTGCGGGGACACTCGGCAAGCAGATGGTGTACGCATCGCCTCCGGGAGGGCAATTTCCTTCCGCAGATGCGAACTTCATCGCCGCCGCCCGCACAGCGTTACCCTGTCTCATCGACGAGCTCGAAGCGGAGCGGGCCAAGGTGCGCGAACTTGAGGCTGAGCGGTCTGCGGTCGCATCGGACTATGGACGGGTGTTCACGGAGGGCAAATGAGCTACTGCCAAGGATGCGCGAACGCGGATGCAATCGCGAAACAACGGTCGATGGAAGCAGACCAGCTTCGCGCCGACCTTGCCGCCGAACGAGCGGCGCACGAGCAACAGTTAGCAAAGGTATGCGAGGAGCGCGATCACCTCGTCAACGCCATCGAATTCATGCGGGGATACAAGGGCATAGAGGCGCGCGGGTGCGTGCTCTGCGTCTATGAAAACGGCGTGTTCAAGAAACGCTGCCAAATGCATTCGGACCTGGATCGAATCAAGAAGGAGCGAGACGGACTGGCGGCGATGTTGGCGAAGGTCAAAGGAGGGCTTGATGGCTAAGGGCTATTTTGCGAGTCTGCCCGAGAGTGAGCGTATCGAGATGGCGCGGAAGGGCGCTATCGCCCACTGGAGGCAGAAAGCGGAGCAGGGAAAGACAACGTTGTGGGATCGATTCCACAGCAAGCTTCGCAAGACGGATGGGTGCTGGATTTGGACAGGCTCAACTGTTCGCGGTTACGGGTGTATACGATCCGAAGGGAAGATAGCATACGCCCACCGAGTGTCATACGAGTTATTCAAGGGAGCAGTTGCGGCCGGTCTCTACGTTTGTCATCACTGTGATGTTCGCCTCTGCGTGAATCCAGAGCATCTATTCGTCGGAACTGCCAACGATAACTCTCAAGATGCAAAACGCAAGGGTCGCACCAGAAATAACCCCGCGCGTGGAGAATGCAGCCCTCACGCAAAGCTTACCGATATCACCGTTCGCGAACTACGAAAACTGTACAGCGAGGGCATGACGCAAGCAGATCTCAGCCGCAGATTTGGACTGAGTGGATCAGCAATAAGGAACGCGGCTACAGGAAGGACTTGGGCTCATGTTCAATAACGACGCGGAAAAACAAGCATATGACGCCGCCATCACCGAGCCGCTCCGCGAATCCCTCTCCACCAAAGACGCGGAAATCAAGGGGCTGCGGAAGGCGTTGGCGGATATCGATAAAGTCGCCTACGAAGCCAAAGAAGAAAACGCATCAAGTCCGCTAGCTAAGCGGGTTTGGTATATCGCTCATCACGCGCTACAAGATTCAGATTTAGTTTCCGAGTGCGGATTGCTCAAGGACAGCGAGAACGAGGACCTCACCGAGCCGCTCAGGCGGCGGGTGGAGGTGTACGAGAAGGCGTTGCGACTCATCAAAGCTCGTTGCGAAGACACTAGTTGGAAAGAAAATTGGTACCGCTCTCGGGAAGTTATCTATCCCATCGCGCGTGCCGCCCTCGCCACGCCGGGAGCGGATCGCGAGGAGCGACAACGTAAAGGCAAAGGCGTCCATGAGGCAGGGTGCAATGCCGAAAGCGGCTCCTGTATGTGTACTTGTAGCCATCGTCTCGGTCCCACCCCGCCCCAACCGGACCTGCGGGAGCAGGCGAGGCCCGCACTCGAAGCGGCTGCGGAAATGGCGGAGGGTCTGGGGCAGGCACAGGAATCCAGCGTGAGTGCCCAGATCGAAGGCTGGAACGCAGCCTGCGCCTACATCGCTAGCGAACTGCGGCGTGAGGATGAGCCTCTAACTAATCGTATCGCCGAGCTTCGCCGACTCGCAGCGGACGGAGGTGAAGGGAATGGCTAAGAGTAAGCAGATAGAGGAAATTGGACAGAGACGTTGCCCTCATTGTGGCGGGCTGCATTATGGGCAACGCTTCGACGATTGCTGCTTCGTTCGTCTAGTAAACGATGAAACGGCAGACGAAGATAGACGCGCCAACGCGCGATCAATACTAGCAACTCATAACCCTCATTGGAGGATCGATGACCACCCCCAATAACCCCGCCGCAGAGGGCGGATCGAAGCGCAAAAGGAAAGGCCGGCGCAGGATTCATGATCGACGGCGCGCCCGTGGATGAATTGCTGTTCCGCTTGATGCGAGCGGAGTGGTGGGGAGGCGTGAAATAATCGCAACCATTTTCCGCCATTCCCGCGAACACCGTTGACTTCAGGTGTAAATCGTGGGAATGGCCAAACCGGGAGCAAGAACGAACTAGTTCACCGTGATCACTTGCGGCTGCCCAACGCGAATCGTCGTGCCTCCGCCGTTCCGATAAGCAACCGTGAGCAGATGATTCCCCAGGCGTCGATCGCCAGTCCATGAGCAACTTTGTGCGGTTCCAGCCGTTCCTGCGCACGCCGCGGTCGAGATAGTTCCGTCCGGCGCCTGAACCGTTATCCGAATCTCAGTTGATCCCGCCGGCATGAATCCAGCCGTAGATAGAGTGAGCGGGTCCGCCGGAGACAGGCCACCCTGTCTTACAAGCGGCCAGCTGTAGCATTTTCCGTAGCCAAAGCAATACCCGAGCCACTTGTTCGATTGCGGATCGTTGCCGGTCATGTACCCGCCGATCGGGTCGATGTCCCACCAGTAGTCCGATCCGAATCCAGGGACCGCGCTCGAGTATCCCGGCTTGCTGAATAATCGCGCAAAGAACGCATCGCCCTGCGCGAGAAGCGCCGCGTTTGGCGTTAGCGTATAGGCGGCATTCCAGGCGTTTATCGCCTCAGCTACCAGCGTGGCGTTGTTGGCTGCATAGCAGATCGCATCCAATGGATCCGCAACGCAGTTCAGGAACTCCGATCCGCCGCCGATCGTCTGAACCGGTTGCTTGGCGACCGTGTTTAGCCACGTTGAAATCTGTGCTGGCCAAGCCGCCACCATCGCCGCCTCTGTGGTGTCTCCGGACGCCAACAATGAGTCGCGAATGTACGTTCCGAAAGCCCCACCAGCCAAACCCAACATAAATGGCTGTGTTCCGAATCCGGTGAAATCGGCCGTTATGGCTCCGTGGTGACTCGTCGTTCCGACGTAAGGACGATTGAGCACTGCCGTCGTTGGAGAGGTAACTGACGTCACGTAGTAATAGTCCGCATCTCCAACACTCGTGGTGCTGTTGCCTGGCAGTCCAGGAGCGGAGGGATTGTTATAGAACCAGATGCTTCGATGTTGGTCGAAATAGTAGGTCACGTTAGCGGGGAACGCGCCGAATGCTGTTGAATTGATGGGAATCGAAAAGTGGGTCGCATCAACGATCGTGGCGACCTGTCCCCCGTTGATTGCCGCCCATCCACCGCTCGCTCCGGCAATGTTCACGTGCATGGTCGTTCCGGGGTCTCCGAGTGTGCTCAGGGCCACCGGAGCCGTCAAGAGAGCCACTGTAGCGTTCGTTCCTCCGGTCAGCGGAAGCGGCGTAGTGTAGAACGGGTTGGTGAAGTCCGAAGAGGCCCATGTATCGCCGACCAACGTGACAGATTTAGAGCCATTTGTCGCGGCCACATATTTTCCGCCACCTGTATCCCCAAGATTTCGGATGACCACGGTATTACGCCAGTTTCCGCCCCCCGCGACCTGAAGTGGCGCCCAGCCGCTGTTAAGCGTGGTCTTGAGGTAGGTCCGACAGTTGCTGCGCCACGTTGGGTCAGTGTCGTACTGAGAGCAAAGTGCGTATGCAGCTGTCGTGTACACCGCAGAACGCACATCGCCTATCTGGATCAACCAGCTTGCCGACTGGCCAGCGTTGTAATAGTAGACCTGCTGGCTCCAGATAAAGTGCATCCCCGGCCAGATATTCTCTCCCGTGTCGAGCGCCCAAAGAATCAGCCCAACCAAGCTCAATCCTCTCGATGAATCCAGCCCAGCAAAATAATAAAACCCGCCAGATGTTGAGCCATCGAAGTTCTTGCCGCGATCGTAGAACGGCCCGTACCAAAAATTGTGAGCGAGGGTGCGCGCGGCATCCCGGTATCTGGTCAGTCCAGTGCGATAGTAGAGCGCGTACAGAGCAAGGACGTTGTCATAGTAATTCCCTGGCGTATTGAAATTGCCCCACCAGCCGGTAACGTCGGTCGGGTCGACGTTATAGCTCAATCCGGAGTACGTGGTGGTTCCAGTTCCACGGGTCCACTGGAAGTTGGTTACGATTTCTGTTTGTGAAGTGCAGGCTACGATCGTCAGGAATCCGCGTCCGTAGGTTCCTGGATACTCGATCGACGGATACCAAACAACGATGCGCGCGCTGGTTGAGAGTGGCACGGTGTTTCCGGGCCCGCCGCAAAAATCTGTCTGAAACTGCGTTCCGCTGCCGTGAACGAAACCCTGATTTGAGACATTGGTCTCGCCGTTGATGACAGTGACGGTGCCGTGGCTAGAGGCCACGCTCCAAAGGTCCTGCCAGTACCCGCGTCCGCCTGGGGCGAACTGTGTCTGCATGTCGATTTGGTGGTCCGCAACATATCGAAAGATGTAATCAAACCAGGACCATCCGGTCTGCCCCTCACTCGCCAATGGTCCAATTAGACGGGCGATATCCGAGTCCGCGATGACTACACCACCTTTTGCGTCGGTGGCCACGGCGCCAAGGCTGTAAGACGCCGCCGCCGAGGCTCCAGAGGCATCTACAACCCTGGTGACAAGGCCGTAGTTTCCATTGACCGGCGGTATTACGCTTGTGCTGCACGCGCCACGGTTAGAGAAACGAGCCGCGGCCGGCCCGGACACCTGCGAGTTTTCGCACGAGAACGACGGATCGTCGTTGTTGGCGAATCCACTCACAGATAGAGCCGCCGAATGAGCCGCTCTGACGGTCGGCACCGCTTGCGCCTGAACCACTGGGGCAAGCGTCGTGGTGTTTACATAGCTCACTGAGCCCGTGTAGAAACTTAGCGTGGATCCAAGATCGTACAGACCATGGTCGGTCAGGTCTCCCTCGAACTCAAAATCGAGGAGGTTGTAATAACCAGCGGTGAGGTAACGATCAGGAATTGTGGATCCGAGGGCCGATGCGGAATTCTTGATGCGCAACATGCCGATCGCCGCGTTGATTCCATTGGCTTCGTAGAAGCTCCCTAGGCTGAAGCGGTAGCCGGTGCGATTGTACGTGGTCAACGGCGTGGGATCTGGAGCGGTCGCTGACTGGTAGGTTCCGGTGACTTCGTTCCACACCTCGAGCGAGTAGCGGGCGAGTGCCGTATCGCGCATCACGCGGCAACGGATGAACGTGGCCGAACCCATCGGAATCTGTAGGCCCACTGACTGCGTAGGATTCTGAAAGTTCAGATTGTTCAGCGAGTCAATCCAAATTCGCATATCCGAATCGAGTTCGAACACGCCAACGTTTGTCGCTTGCGGAACGATATTCCAAAGATGCGCGACCAGTTCAAACGAACCGAGAGCCGCCCATAAGGTTGCGCTGCCGGAAATCGGCGTGCTCTGCGAGTGCGCAGCGGGATTCATCTGAATAGACTGGCTACCGCTCACGGTGATGACCGGAAGGACCGCTCCAATGTACCCGCTCGGAGCGGACGCGTTCACGTACGAAGCGTTGGTCGGCGCCATACCGTTTCGAATCCATTGAAGGAAAGCACTCGAGACATCGCAGCTTGGGCAGCCGGGAACGGCGTAGGTGGTCCCGGCGTACAGCGCAGTCCGGAACTTATACATGCCCGACGGCTCCCAAAAGCTTCGCCATGTTCCGTCTCTTGCACCTGGCTTATTTGTCAAGCTCGAGGTATTTGTGGCGATCAGGACCCAGTTGATCGTAGCTCCCCGAAAGTAGTTCGGATCGCTCGTCGACACGCAGATAGCTCCGGGTGCTGTGTAGGTGTAGGTGGTCGAGGTAACCCAGGCGGAACAGGCCGCTTCTCCAAAGAAACCAATCCCTGACTGCACAATACCGCGGTTGTCATCTACAAAAACCGGGTCACTGGTGACATTGGCTCCGGTCGCCGGCGGAGTGCTTGAGAATTTTCCTATGTAGCTGTTCCCCTGGTTGTTGGCGCAAGGATGTGAGGGTTCAGTAAGGTTGGTCTGGAAGGCTGCGTTGTAGAGAATACCGGCAGGGGTTACAACGTCCGTCACGCAACCGCTGGTAACGGGGTCCACGCGAATGAGCGCGCTCTTTTTGCTGGAATCAAACGTGTACGCGATGTTTCCCTTAAAAATTGGAACGTTCCCGGTGTCCACGCTCAACTCCGTATCCAAGACGCCATTTGGCTGGTTCTGGTCTAGGGCGTACACGGTGTTGTTGGTCACCGTGTAAACCGTTCCCGCTTCCGCGGTCAAAAGAGATCCAGCGGAAACATGGGTCGCATCAGCACCAGGAAGGACGATATTTCCAGAAACTGTATAGGTTGATCCGCCAGATCCGCTTCCGATAATCAAATTTCCCGGATCTGTGTAATTGACCGGGTTGCTATAGACGACCGAGTCAAAAACACAACCGGTGATGGAGTCGCCGCTGTCGTGAGTGTAATCAGGAAGCCAGCCATGCATATTCGCCGCTTCAAAGTACTGCGCATAGTAGCAACCAGAGACAGTTCCGAACGAATGCGTTCCGGCGGATGCGGAAGCCACGTCGTTGAAAAAAACATTCTTTTCGAAGGAGAGCCACTTACTCCCGGCCCCATCGTTGGCGAAATTGATGAACTTGAAGAAGTAGTTTTTATCGATGGTCCAGCCGGTGATCGTAAAATTTCCTCCGACTACCGCATCTCCGAACATGTCTCCGCCGAAGACCGAGTTAGAGGTGAAGGTTCGCGTAGCGCCGCCTGTCGGTGTGGTGCCGCTGTCGCTGTAATAGCAGTATCCCTGCGCGGGAGTGTTGCACTGGTTGTGCGTGATCAGAATGGAATCGAGCGCGTTTCCGGCCGTAATGAAGACCCGGCCGGAGTCGGTGAACCGGACGTGATCTAGTGTCGCCGGCTCGCGCCATCCAGAGTCGACAACATATTCCTTCACGAGAAGAGAGTTGTGGGTAGCATCGCCGAAGCGGATGAAATCGGCGTAGACGAGGTCGTGATAGAAGCCGTTGTAGGCTGCTTCTCCTCCGAAGTAGCCGTTTCCGCCGCCCGCATTCGACGTGAACGTCGCCGGGTGACCAACGGTCCCGGTAGTCTTGAGCGACACGTCCAGATTTGCGACGTTGTTTGCGGCGGCGGCAATGACGGCATATTTTTGAGAGGCGGGGGACGAAGCGGCTGAAGCATCAAATTCAAAAACCCCATCCGCCGCCACGGTGATCGCGAAGTATCCGACGGTATGAGCCCCCGTGCAACCGAGAACCGTCACATTTCCGCGAACGTGAAGGGTCACCCCGGATGCAATAGCGAGTTTCGCGGTGGAGGTGGCTGGTGTCGCGCCGCCTTCGTCACCGATCATGATTGCCGTATTCCCGGAATTCACCGTGCCGGACATCGCGGCGGATTGGCCCCACGTGGTATTGACGTCCACCGTAACAGTCCTTTCCCTTGTAATGACGACCTGGTCGCCATCCCCGGGCACTGAGGCTCCGCAGGCGCCGCCGTTCGTTGTTGCCCACGTGCCGGTAGACGACGATGGACCACTGGTGCAGCTGTACCTGGTGGCACCCTGCATCACGGACACAAATAGAAATAGCAATGCGGACAGAAGTCGCATGAAGAGTTCCTTGGATTTCGAGGGAGATTTAAGGGGAGAACTGCTGCGAGCTAGTGGATGACGCTGCCAATTGAGCGACTACCGAGAGAGCCGCCCTCATCCCATGAAAGCCAAGCAACGCGGCAATCGTGGCGAGGGATCGTGAGGCTGAAGGTTGTCGATGGAACAGAGAACGTCGTCGCCGGAGTCTCCGCATCGAACGCTTTTGTGATCTTTCGCGCGCCGAGCGCCGAAAGGTCTAGCGTGATTGTCGGCGTCTTCGAAGTCGTGTCGAAGTTCGCAATGTAGGCCAGGATCGCAGTGCCGAGTTTGTAGTAGCTGACCTTCACCTTGGCGTCGTCGGTTGTGACCGAGCTCTGCGAGACAAACGAATTGAAGGTCACTCCCGGCTCGCCGATAGAGAAGGAATATTTTGGCTGATACCAAGTGAGGTCCTGGTCCTGCTGCAGAATGTCCAGCATTTGATACATGCACTCGGAAGTTCGTAGCCGCTGCGCGTAATAGGTCCCGGCGTCGATGCCGCGCCACATCGTCGGAATGGTTCCGTACTTCGCCGACGCTCCGGTGGTCAGCAGCCATTCGCCCCGGCCGGTAGCTGTGGCGTCAAGCAGGCTGTTGTTGTTATTCCAGAAGTCCATGTGATCGAGGCCGTTCGAGGTGGTAGGATCCGCGTAGGCTGGCGTCACCTCTCCATCGAAGGTCGCCATCGCGTGGGTGTACATGTGGGCACCCATCGTGGCCGTCGTGTGTATCCAGAGATTCGGATTCTTTCCGTAAGCCATCAGGATCTTCGCGAGCCTGGTGAAATTCGCGCGGCCGCCCAGATTGTGTTGGCCGTAGCCATGCGTCCCGTCGAGCTTGATGTACCCCGCGCCGGTGAGCAATGACGCGTTCGGAAGATAGCTATAGCTTTCGTCGATGTAGTAGCCGTCAACCTGGTTCGGAAGCGTGGCGTTGTTCAGCAGACTGTAAAGCGCGGACGCCCAGTAATCCGACTCTCCGCGCGACGGAGAAGAATTGTACCCGTCGATCAGATGCAGCGTTTCGCCATTGAGAAGTGCTTGCTCCGCCGCGGTCGCCGGATTCAGATACGACGGCGTTCCGTTCGCTACGTCCGCCACAAAGACGTGCGCGTTTGTAAAAGGCAAGAGCTTCGTGTTTCCAGATCGAACTGGGTCGACGGTGTTCGTCTTGTAGGTGCTCGGATCCACAGGCATAAGGTGGAAGCTTTTCCACGTGACTTCATTCTCGAAATCGAAATGGAACTGCCAAGGGCTCCGCGGAGCATTATCGCCACCTTGAGCTCCAACAGAAGCCATCCGCCACGTCGAGGGAAGGCGCTTCGCCGGCGTCGCCATCAATCCAAAGTTGATTGTGATCGGTCCGGTGAGGGTGTAGTTCGCGTTGACCAGGCTGCACTGGTATGTGACCGTTCCGTCTCCGTTTCGGATGTAGCGCTGCCACGGCTGATTTTCATCGATCTTCCAGCCCGCCATGTTCTCGTGAGCGATCTGGAGGCCGCGGTCGTTGTCGCTGAAAATCGTGTTGAAAATGTTGTTGGTCGCCGCCGGCCTTGGAAGGGTATCGAGATTATTCATCCACTCGCCAGTGGCGGTGGGGACGCGAATTGCATAGACATACTGCCAGAAGGGCTGGTCTTTGACGGCGTGAACGTACACGGCGCGCGCCGAGGGAAGCGATGTCTTGAGTCGCACGCCGGTTAATGCCTGCGTGCCCGCGATCGGAGCCAAAGTCATGCTGATCTGGCAATAGCCGTCATATTCACAGGTTCCAGCGATCGCAACCGACACGTTCGATCCGGCTGTAGCGCTGCCGGTCCAAGAGACAGCATCCGCGGCGATGGAGGTGACCGATACGGTCTTAGAAGAGAGCGTTTGAACCACCCCGCCGACCTCGACCTCAAGCGCCATCGGGACCGACAGCATGTTCTGCCCTGCCGCGACAATCTGCGTCGGGAGACCGTAGCCGGTGCTGAAGCTGTAAGTCCGGTTCACGACGTTGATGTCGTTCGCCACGGATGTCATGTCGTCGAAGTAAGGGTGCGGAACGCTCGAATCGATCCCGTAGGCGTTGCCGAGCCAAGCTGGTTTGGTGAAGACAAGCGAGTCCGACGTCACGGTCGCCAGAGTCGAATTGCCTGAGTCCTTCACGACCACCGACAACGAGTACGTCCCGCTCGGGAACGCCGGAATGCTGATAAGCCCCTCTGCGGCGCCATTGTGGATGTCCGCCGCCAGGACGGTCGCCGAAGCCACCGTGGAGCCGTCCGTCAACACCGAAATGACGTAGTGGTCCGCCGTTGCGAGTAGATCCGGCCCCGAGTCGATCGTGTATTTGACCTTCTTTTCGCCAGGTCCCCATGTCGCATAAACGACCGCGCCATGCGAGCCGCTGGGTGTCACGGCTCCGGCAGATCCCTTGCTGTAGTAGGCGGAGACTTCAGCCGCCGACATCGCCCAATCGTAGGCGCCGAATTCGTCGATCGAGATATCCTGCGTGCCGCCTGCCTGCGTGCCGATCTTGAACGACGTGAGCGTTGTCGTATACGGGAAAGGGCTCTGGCTGTCGACGGTTCCCGAGAGAACGCCGTCGAGGTAAATCAGCCAATGGTCGCCGGTCCATGTAAAGCAGACCAGATGCCAGACGCTAGCGGTCGCCGTGAAGTTCGCCGTGGTCGGCGTTGCGTAGATTCCGACCACCGAAGTTGCAGACGACGAATGCGTGATAAAGACGTTGCCTTGGGCGGATGGCGAAGTCGTCGTCGGCGTGAACGATCCCGAGATATATGGATTCGCCGGATAGGTGTTGAAGATTTCAGGCGGTCCGACGGTGGCCGCGTTGTCGTTCTGCTTGTACCAGAAGACGATCGACCCGCGCGGCATCGAGAGCCGCGTCCCGGTGAGCGAGATCGAGGACTGACCAGGGCACGATCCGCCCTTGCAGATTCGAAGCGCTTGGCCGAACTTCCCGGAAGCGTCCGCCTGGAACGAATCGACCGTCTGCGATCCGTTGCACGGCGTCACCGCTGACGTGAAGTTGCAATAGGTCAGCGTCGTTTGCGCCTGGAGGGACAGCGCTAGCGTGATGAGAAGGAGGAGTTTCATCAGGGCCTGATCGCGTTCTGGACGGCGTACCACGGGCCGTTGGGAGTCGAAGCAGTCAGCGATCCGGTAGCACCGGATGCCGCCACGACCTTGTATCCGCAGGAGTAACCCTCAAAGGAGCCCGACACGTCTACGCTCCCGCAAGACGCATAGCC
>JADMIO010996557.1_pt1 | contig 71318 bp, 64 predicted proteins | sample 8958161 | NCBI WGS metagenome assembly JADMIO01 (sample SAMN16585339, study PRJNA669376) | soil metagenome | isolation source: Crop rotation soil | place: USA: Cullars Rotation, Alabama | collected 2011 | reverse complement strand
AGATTGCGCCGAAGCCCACTGATCTGAATGCCCTGATTGAAGGTGCGCCGGGCGTGTCAGACAGCTCGATCAGCGGAATAAAGCTCATTAAAAATTACGGCCAGGTACCCCACGTGATAGCCGATGCCGAACAAATCCAAAAAGTGATTACCAACCTCATCCTCAATGCGAAGGAGGCCATCGCGCGTGACGGAGAAGTGAGAATCGAAACCTCGCGCGAAGGCGCGTGGGGCGTGCTTACCGTGCGCGACAACGGTTGCGGCATGAGCCCGGATTTTCTGCAAAACGCCCTTTTCCGCCCTTTTCAAACCACAAAAAAAAGCGGCCTCGGCATCGGCATGTTCCAAAGCAAAATGATTGTCGAAGCGCATCGTGGAAGGATCACGGTTGCCAGCACGCCTGAAGCCGGAACAACCTTCCAGGTCTTTCTGCCTGTCGCTCCCGCTTAGCTATTTCTCATTTTCCTAGTTTCCACCCAATGACCGAGATCAGCTCCAAACCCAAACTATTGATCGTTGAAGACGATGACGAAATACGAACCCAGATGAAGTGGGCGTTGGCACAGGACTATGAAATCCTGCTCGCTCATGATCGTCCGAGTGCTTTGGAAATTTTCCGGTCGGCCCAACCACCCGTGGTTCTGCTCGATCTCGGCCTGCCGCCGCGGCCCGGCACTCCCGAGGAAGGGCTGGCAGCCCTCGGGGAACTGCTCGCCTTGGAAAATCTCACCAAAATCGTGATCGTGAGCGGCCAGGGTGAAAAAGCCAACGCTCTCGAAGCCATTGGTACTGGCGCGTACGATTTTCTGCTCAAGCCGGTCGCGATGGATGAACTGAAACTTTTGCTGAAGCGGTGTTTTCATGTCGCGCTGTTGGAACGCCAGTATCGCGCAGCCCAACAAAAGCTAGCCGGAGAAGCCTTCGACGGAATGCTTGGAAGCAACGAGCGGATGCAGGCGGTTTTTACCTCCATTCGCAAAGTCGCCACTTCCGAAGCGTCTGTTTTGATCCTCGGCGAGAGTGGCACGGGCAAGGAAATGGCCGCGCGCGCCATTCATCAGCGCAGCAGCCGGAAGGACGGACCTTTCGTCGCGATCAATTGCAGTGCGATTCCCGAAACATTGATTGAGAGCGAACTTTTCGGGCATGAAAAAGGTTCGTTCACGGGAGCCCATATGCAACGAAAGGGCCGAATCGAATCGGCCAACGGCGGCACCCTTTTCCTCGACGAAATCGGCGAAGTTCCGCTGCCGATTCAAGTGAAGCTGCTGCGGTTTCTTCAGGAGCAATGCATCGAACGGGTCGGCGGGCGGCAGGAAATCCAAGTCGATACCCGGGTGGTTGCCGCCACGAATGCTGATCTCAAAAAAGGCATGGTCGATGGGACGTTCCGTGAGGATTTGTTCTACCGCCTAGCTGTCGTCCAATTGCTGCTCCCACCCCTGCGCGACCGGGGAGACGACATTATCTTGCTGGCGAACTCATTTCTCCAGCAATTCTCCGCGCAGAACCACAAGTCCGGTCTGGTATTTGCCGCGGAAGCCGTGCGCGGGATGATGCGGCATTCTTGGCCAGGCAACGTGCGCGAACTGCAAAACCGGGTACGCCGCGCTGTAATCATGAGCAGCGACAAACGCCTCACGCTCGAAGATCTTGAGTTGACCGCGTCACCGGCGCCCCTCCAGGGAAGTTCGCTGAAAGAAGCGCGAGAATCCTTGGAGCGTGAGATGGTGCAGCAGGCGCTGAAAAAGCATGGAGGGAAAATCACGAGCGCTGCACTCGAATTAGGCATCAGTCGTCCCACTTTCTACGAGCTTATGGCCAAACTCGGCCTCCAAAAGCCGGAGTAGAATCGCGAAGGGAAAAGCCCTGAAGAATCAACGAGCCTCCAGTTTGACCGTTCGTTGGGTCTCTGGAGGAAACGATGTCATCTCAGGTAGAACTCATCGTTTCTGTACGTACTGCACTCGCCTACTTGCCGCTCATCCTCACAAAAGACTCACACTCATCTGTGAAAACCCGGATTCCAACGGGCTTCTATGACACAGGAAAGCTGCCAGCACAGACCGGTGGGGAGCAGAAAATTTTCGTCCTAGTATTTTGCCTCAAGTATCTTAGGGAAAAGCCTCAAAATATTCTGAGAATTGGCGTAAAATTTAATTAATAAAAAGATAGTAAAATCCGAATTCTCATGCACGATGCGGCTATATGCATACCGTATGCGATAAGCCTCACCTAACAACTACTGTTCCCGCAGTTTTTACCCCCCTTCCATGGTGGAAGCGTTCAATCGATCTCGCCTGCTGCGTCGCGGCGTTGCCTGTATTGGCGGTATGCACGTTGGTCATGACGATCATCACGAAAATCGTGTCTCCCGGCCCCGTCTTCTTTCGCCAGGAACGGATCGGCTACAAAGGGCGTCGCTTCAAGATTTATAAGTTCCGTTCGATGACTCTTGGAGCCGACACGGCGGGTCACCAATCTTATTACAAGGAACTGATCGGGACGAATGCTCCGATGATGAAGCTCGATGCCAAGGGCGATTCCCGCCTTCTTCCTGGCGCTTGGTTGCTCCGAGCCTCCGGTTTGGATGAGCTGCCACAGTTGATCAACGTACTCCGCGGCGAAATGAGTCTTGTCGGCCCGCGCCCCTGCATCCCCAGCGAGTTTGAGCAATATCTTCCCTGGCAACATCAGCGTTTCGACGCCATGCCGGGACTGACGGGCTTATGGCAAGTTTCTGGCAAAAACCGCACGACGTTTGAGGAAATGATTCGGCTCGACATCAAGTACGCTCAAACGGTTTCCCCGTTTCTGGATTTGAAGATTGTCACCCTCACGCCCGCCGCGTTGCTGGTCCAAATTTACGACACGAAGATCAACCGGAAAAAGACCGTATCTCCACAGAAGATACCCACCATGTCGATCGCCCGGCTGCGTGCCTCATCCCAAAGCCAGTCACCTTTTTAAGCTCGTCTAACGAATCGGCGAGTTGCTAAACAACCGTATGAAAAAACACCTCAACGTGGGCGTTGTCGGCTGTGGTTATTGGGGTCCGAATCTGGTGCGTAATTTTCGCGCGCTTTCGGACTGCACCATGAAGACTATCTGTGATGTGAGCGAGGACCGCTTGCGTCACCTCCAGGGTCTCTATCCGGGGATCCAGACGGAGACGAAATATGAACAGATGTGCGCCGATCCCACGTTGGACGCCATCGTTGTTGCGACCTCCGTAAAATTCCATTACCCGATGGCCAAGGCGAGTTTGCTGGCGGGCAAACATACTTTCATCGAAAAGCCCCTCGCCTCCTCCGTCGAACAGTCGGAAGAACTCGTCGCACTCGCGAAAAAGCAGGGTCTGATCCTGATGGTCGGCCACACATTTCTGTACTCGCCCGCTGTCCGGAAAATCAAGGAAATCGTCGACAAGAACGACATCGGCGAAATCCGCTATATTTCCGCCCGCCGCCTAAACCTGGGTCTTTTTCAGAAGGACATCAATGTAGCGTGGGATCTCGCGCCGCACGATATCTCGATCATCCTCTACATCATGGGCGAAAATCCCAACAGCATTAATTGCCGTGGCGCCGCCCACATCACCCCGGGCATCGAGGACGTGACCTCGATGAATCTCTATTTTTCAAACGAACGTTCCGCCACGATCCAAAGCAGCTGGCTGGATCCCAAGAAAGTCCGCGAAATGACGATTGTCGGCAGCGAACGTATGATCGTTTATGATGACGTAGCTCCACAGGAGAAAATCAAAATTTACGACGTCAACGTAAAGCGTCCGCCCCACTACGACACCTTTGCAGAATTCCATTACGCCTATCACTACGGAGACACCTACAGCCCGTACGTCAAGGGGGAGGAACCATTGAAGACGGAATGCCAGCATTTCCTGGATTGTATCCGAAATGGCCGCACGCCCATTACCTCCGGGGCCAAGGGGTTGGAGGTCGTCCGGATTCTCGAAGCGTCCTCCGCTTCGATCAAACTTCAGGGCGCGCCAATCGACCTTTCCCCCGGCAGCAAATATGGCCGCGCTGCGGGCGGTTCGGCTGCCCCCATGAAAGCAGGCGCCTCCACCCCTCCGTTTGCCTCCAAAGCGGGCGACACCAAGAAAAGCTGACAATCATTTCACCTTCGGATGAATCCCACCCCCACTTTGCATCAACAGATCACTCCCGACGTAGTTTTGGGAAAAGGCGCGCGTGTGTTTGGTTTCGTAAACCTCTACGGTTGCGAAATCGGCGAAGAATCAAAAGTCGGCACATTTGTGGAGATCCAGCGCGGCGCGAAAATTGGAAAGCGCTGCAAAATATCCAGCCACACCTTCATTTGCGAGGGCGTGACGATCGAGGACGAGGTGTTCGTTGGCCATGGGGTGATGTTTACTAACGATCTTTTCCCGCGCGCCACCAATGCCGACGGTAGTTTGCAGACGGCAGATGACTGGAAATGTATTAAAACACTTGTGAAAAAAGGCGCGGCCATCGGATCAAATGCAACGATTCTTTGCGGGATCACGATCGGCGAACGTGCGGTGGTTGGCGCAGGAGCGGTAGTTACAAAAGATATTCCTGACGGCATGGTTGTCGCGGGTAATCCCGCCAAAATTCTACGGAAGGCCTGAACCATCCTTCCAGATTGCCGCGCGCGATGCGCGGCGCTGAAATCCTGATTCCCTATTCCTAAACTCCGAACTCATCCCTCGATACTCCATGTCATCCAACAAGGTTCCCTTCCTCGATCTTAAAGCGCACCACGATCCCATCCGCCAGGAAGTCATGGCGGCCATGAGCGCGGTCATCGACGAAAACGCCTTCGCGGGTGGAAAATTTGTCACGAAGTTCGAGGAGGAATACGCAAAGTTCTGCGAGACGAAATATAGCATCGGCGTCGCTAACGGCACCGACTCCCTTTGGTTCTCGCTGCTCGCCCTGGGCGTCGGCGCCGGCGATGAAGTCATCACGGCACCGATGACGTTCATGGCAACCGCGGAAGCGATCACCTATGCGGGGGCAAAACCGGTGTTCGTCGACATCGATCCGGTCACCTACACAATCGACGTCACGAAGATCGAAGCGGCCATCACGCCTCGCACCAGGGCCATCATGCCGGTGCACCTGTTCGGTCAATCCGCGGATATGGATCCGATCATGGCGATCGCCAAAAAGCACAATCTGTTTGTGGTTGAAGATGCGGCCCAAGCCCAAGGCACGCTATACAAGGGCCGCAAGGCCGGTTCCATCGGCCACGCGGGCTCCTTTAGCTTTTATCCCGGGAAAAATCTCGGCGCGTGGGGCGAGGCCGGCGGAATCACGACCAATGACGCTTCGCTACGCGACCGCATGATCATGTTCCGCGAACACGGTCAGAAGAAAAAATATTACCACGACGTCGTGGGTTGGAACGGCCGGATGGACGGCCTCCAGGCTGCTGTGCTCAGCGTGAAGTTGAAATATCTGACGAAAGCAAACGACGGCCGCCGACGAGCTGCCGCTCTCTATAATAAATTGCTCGCTGGAACGCCCGGTGTGACGCTTCCGGTGGAAGCCGATTATGGGCGTTCAATCTACCATGTCTACGCGGTGCGGGTCAGCAATCGTGATCAAATCATGCAGTACATGACTGATAACGGCATTGGTACAGGAATACATTACCCCGTCCCTGTTCATCTCCAGAATGCCTACGCCGGTTTAGGGAAAAAATCCGGCGATTTTCCGGTGAGCGAAGAATGCGGCAACACCTTCTTGTCCCTGCCAATGTTTCCCGAACTCACCGACCAGCAAATTGAGGCAGTGGTAACCACATTGAAGGCGTGCCCTATTTTGAAAAACAACAAGTGAAGCAGGGCATGACGACGCAGTGCCAATACATCAAAGCATCTCATGTCTAACGGAGTTCATCGCGTAAATCCGCTGGAAGTCGCGGATTGGGACCAGCAATTGCAACGGTTTCCAGATGCGAAATTCTTTCATTGTACCGCTTGGGCACGTGTTTTGAGCGAATCGTACGGGTACAAACCGGTTTATTTTACGACAAACGGGAACGATGGCATGGATTCCATTCTCCCGATGATGGAGATTGAGAGTTGGTTGACAGGGTCCCGCGGGGTTTCACTCCCTTTTACCGATGACTGTGAACCGCTGGGACTGAACGATGAGTCCATCAAGCCACTGTTTGAGAGTACCCTAGCTCACGCAGCGGAACGAAATTGGAAATATGTGGAATATCGCGGTGGACGGAAACTCCTGGGCAACGTTCCTCCATTGGAGTCCTATTTTCACCATAGATTGTCGTTGGTGAAAGATGAAGCATTTCTCTTCGACCAACTGGACAGCTCGGTAAGGCGCGCTGTGCGGCGGGCCGGAAAACAGGACGTTGTGGTTGAATTTTTTCAAAGCGCGGAGGCGATGCGGATTTTTTATGCTCTGTTTTGCAAGACAAGAAAACGGCACAGCGTTCCTCCCCAGCCATTTGCTTTTTTCGAAAACATACAGCGTCATGTTATCGCTCAGAATCAAGGGTGGATTGTCGTGGCTCGCAAGGGACTGCAGCCTGTAGCCAGCGCGATTTTCTTCAGCTTCGGAAAGTCAGCCATCTACAAATATGGTGCCTCCGACGAAGCCTTTCAACATTTGCGGGCCAACAATCTTGTCATATGGGAGGCGATTCGCCGGTATGCGAATGAAGGCTTCACCACGCTGGATTTCGGTCGGACCGCACTCCACAGCGATGGCCTGCGCCGATTCAAACTAGGCTGGGGAACGAAGGAAAGCAAAGTCGACTACATGAGTTACGATCTTCGAAAACGTCGGTTTACCCAGCGCGCCAACCGCTCATATAAGTTCCTGGCCCCCCTTTATAAATTAGCGCCCCTGTGTGTTCTGCGGCTGATGGGAATTCTTTTCTATAAACACATCGCCTTGCTCTCCTTTTCATTCGATTGGGGACAGCTTGGCAATTGCGTCTGACGACCATGACTACCACTGGAAGGAATCGCTGATTGTTGCCGCGAACAACAGTGAATGATGCACTACTTACCGTTTCAAAAAATGAATATACCGAACACTTCCCAACCTGCTTCTCAGCCGCTCGGTATTGGCGTAGGCGACATCTACTACATCCTTTTCCGCCACAAATGGAAAATCATCATCTGCTCTCTACTCGGAATCGGCGCAGCCGCAGCGGCCTATAAATTACAACCGATCAATTTCGAGTCAGAAGCCACGATCCTTATCCGCTATGTAATGGATAACAGCGAACTTGTGGGAACCGTCGAAAAAGGCGTGACGTTAACCTCCCCCGACCAAGGCGGCGTGGCTATCATTAACACCGAAATCGAAATCATCACCAGCCTTAATCTTGCCGAACAAGTCGCAAAAACAATCGGACCGGAAAAGATTCTGGCCAGTTATGGTCACGGTAATAGTTTGAACGGCGCGGCGGCGTTGATTCAGGCCAGTCTAACTGTGACAGTTCCGCCAAGAAGCAATGTCCTTCACTTAGCTTTCAAACATCGGGACCCTGCTTTGGTTCAGCCGATATTGGCGGAGGTCATCGACAGCTATTTAAAACGACATTCAGAGATTCACCGCGAAAGCGGTTTGGTGAACGGCTTTCTCGCGCAACAAACCGACTTGCTCCGTTCGCGACTGGCCCAGACGGAGGAGGAATTGAGAAAAGCCAGAAACAAAGCCGGCATCATTTCCATCGATGACGCAAAAAAAGGTTATTCGGATCAAATTGCTAAGATTCGGCAGGAGATTCTCAATGCCCAGGCAGAACTCGCCGAGCGATCTTCAATGCTGCAGGAAATGACCAGATCATCTCCTGACACCCCAAAAACGGAAGGGACAGAAACGCTTGCGGCGTCACCCGAACCCTCGGCTGACCAGGTCAAACAATACCGCAGTCTGCTCAGGCGGCAGGATGCAGCAGAGAAAAGAGAACAGGATTTGCTCGCCTATGTGCGGGAAGACAATCCCCGCCTGCTGGAGGTACAAGCGCAGTTGAGCGATATCCAAACCCAGAGAAAGACTCTTGAAACGGCCTATCCCAAGTTGGCCCGCACTGTCGTCACACTCCCCTCCTCATCAAAGGCTGCGCCTGGACAGCTCGATCTCGCGAGCGAAACCGCGCGGACGAGAGCTCTTGAAGCCAAAATCAAAGTGCTTAATTCCCAATTGGACGAGGTTCGCACGGAGGCGGCCAATACCGACCAATTGGAAGCGTCCATCCGGCAATTGATGAGACAAAAGGAATTGGAGGAAGCGAACTACAAAAATTATGCGGCCAGTCTCGAACAGGAACGGATCAATGAAACGATGGGCCGGGGAAGCGTTTCGAATATTATTACTGTCCAGACCCCGTCCCCCCCCGGATTCAACAAAAAGCAGTTCCTAAAGATTCCTGGGGTACTGGCGGCAGGTGGCATCGCCGCGGGTATCGCGTGGGCTCTCTTGATTGAGTTTTTCCTAGACCGGTCAATCCGCCGGCCCGTGGAAGTGGAACGTCTGTTGCGTATGCCGCTGTTTATCTCAATTCCAAAACTTAGCCGCAAAGAACTCAGCATCGCCAACAACCAGGCTCTTTTAGAACTCCAGAACTCAACCAATTCGAAGGCCAATGCAAAGAGCGGAGCTGAAACTGCACTAGTGCCTTGGAGCGAATCGCATCCCCTCCACATCTTTCATGAAACGCTACGCGATCGGTTGATCAGTTATTTTGAAAGCATCAATCTGACACACAAACCAAAGCTGGTGGCGGTAACCGGATTGGATAAAGGAGGTGGCGTCACGACTACCGCTGCGGGCCTGGCTCGAAGTCTTTCTGAAACCGGCGATGGAAACGTTTTGCTGGTCGACATGACCAAAGGCCAGGGGTCCGCCCAACAGTTTTATCAAGGGAAGGCAGTGTGCGGTTTGGAAGAGGTCCTGGATGCAAGGGACAACGCCCAAATCGAAGGGAATCTGTTTGTCGTAGGTGAAGAGCCGGGCAGCGAAAAATTATCCCGCATACTTCCCCAGCGATTCAACAAATTGGTGCCGAAGCTCAAGGCCAGCAATTTTGACTACATTATTTTCGACATGCCAGCAGTCAGTCAAATCAGCATCACGCCGCGCTTGGCCGGATTCATGGACATGGTCTTGCTCGTGATCGAATCGGAAAAAACCGACCGTGAAATGGTCCAACGGGCGACCGCTTTGCTTGCTGAATCAAAAGCCCATGTCGGAGCCGTGTTGAATAAAACCCAAAATTACGTGCCAGCCCGGCTTCACCAGGAAAACCTGGGCAATTCGTGAAAATTGCGCTGCACACACGTCGGCCGCCTGAAAACAGACCGCTCCCCTCCCAATAGAATACGTATATCGTGCCGTGTTTACCCGCCGTCTTTACTACTTTCTCAAACCGTATTTGCCCTGGGACGTCCGGATGGCCCTTCGCCGTATTGACGCGCGGAAGAGAAGGAAAACTCATGCTGATGTCTGGCCGGTAAACGAAGCTGCAGCTCGGCCACCAAAAAACTGGCCCGGCTGGCCGGGCGGGAAAAAATTCGCGTTTGTCTTGACTCATGATGTGGAGGGCGGCGCCGGACTCGCCAAGTGTCGTCAGCTGGCCGATCTGGAAGTCTCCCTCGGTTTCCGTTCGTCCTTTAACTTCGTCCCGGAAGGCTCGTATGTAGCGCCCAAAGAACTCCGGGATGAACTCACCGGACAAGGGTTTGAAATCGGAGTCCACGATCTCAACCATGATGGGAAACTTTTTGACTCGTTAAAAGGCTTCAAAGCGAAAGCGCTGCGAATCAATCATCATCTGAAGGAATGGGGAGCGAAGGGGTTTCGGACGGGGTTCATGCTGCGGAATCTCGAGTGGCATCATCTGCTTAACATCCAATACGATCTTTCGACTTTTGATACCGACCCCTTCGAAATGCAGTCCGACGGAGTGGGTAGCATATTTCCGTTCTGGCTTCCCGGTCCGCCAGGCTTAGGGGTCACGAAAAAATCGAGAATGCCGGATGATGACGAGGTCTGCCCCGGAGATCGCCCCGGCTATGTCGAACTTCCGTATACGCTGGCCCAGGATTCAACGCTGTTTCTTGTTCTAGGAGAAACGTCCCCCGAAATTTGGCTGCGCAAGCTGGACTGGATCGCCCAACACGGCGGAATGGTATTGGTCAACGTCCATCCTGATTATCTGCGATTTGAAGGTGAGTCACCCTCCCGCCGGACATTCACAGTGGACCACTACGTTCGCCTGTTAACCTACGTCCGCGAAAAATATGCCGATAGCTTTTGGCCGGCACTTCCGCGCGAAGTCGCTGAGTACGTCGGGAGTATGCAGCGCAAGCCACTGCTGCGTGCTCCCAAACGGGTCGGCATGATCACCCACTCATTTTACGAAAATGATAATCGTGTTGCCCGCTATGCCGAAACCCTGGCGGCCCGAGGTGACCTCGTTGACGTCTTCGCGCTACGCCGTTCACCAGATCTTCCCGTCCATGAAACCCTCCAAGGCGTAAATCTTTTCCGGATACAGGACAGATTCGGGAAAAAAGAACGCTCAAAATTTTCATACCTTTGGCCTTTGGTGAGATTTCTTGCCGCCTCTTCAAAATGGGTGACGCGGCATCACCGGCGCCGGAAATACGATCTGCTGCACATCCACAATATTCCAGACTTCATGGTATTCGCCGCTTGGTATCCCAAGTTGACCGGGACGCCAGTGATGCTCGACGTCCACGATATTGTTCCCGAATTCTTCATCAGTAAGTTTGGCAAATCCACCAAAAGCCTGCTGTTCAAAATGCTTAAATGGATGGAGCGTGTGTCGGCTGGATTTTCCGACCACGTGATCATTGCCAATCACCTGTGGCTAGATTTGTACAGAAACAGAACCCATACCCAGGGCCGCTGTTCAGCGTTTATCAACAATGTGGATTCAAGAGTCTTCCAACCTGGTCGTTCAGCACCGGAGGAGAAACTCATCATCTTGTTCCCTGGCGGACTTCAATGGCATCAGGGCCTGGACATCGCGATCCGGGCATTCGCCAAAATTAAGGACGCGTTTCCCGACGCCGAATTTCACATTTATGGGGACGGAAACGCCAAGGAGTCTCTGGTGGCATTGGTCGGCGAGTTGCATCTGGAAAACCGCGTCTTATTTTTCGATCCGCTCAACGTACGGAAAATCGCCGCGATCATGGCCAATGCAACACTGGGGGTGGTCCCAAAGCGTGCTGACTCTTTCGGGAACGAAGCATACAGTACCAAGATCATGGAGTTTATGTCGGTGGGGGTTCCTGTGATCGTGGCCAACACCAAAATTGACCGGTACTATTTTAACGACCGGGTGGTTCGATTTTTTGAATCCGGCAATCACGATGCGCTGGCTGAAGCGATGGTGGAAATGCTGGGCAATCCCAGGCTCCGTACAGAGATGGCCGCCCGCGCCTTGGAATACGCCGCACAGAATTGCTGGGACACCCGGAAAGTTGAATACCTCCGCCTGGTGGACCAACTCATGGAAAAAAAGACCGCAGAACCAGCGGCATCAAGCAGTGTTGTTTCACCCCATCCTTCGACATGAACGATTTGTCCGCCAAAGTCAGCGCAAGTCTTGAAGCGGTCCAAAAGTGGGTCGAAGCCCACAAGTATCGGGGTTACGATCCCGGTGACGGTCTCACGACATTTTTGCGACCGCTAACGTTCGGAAATTTGTTCGCCGAACGCATTCTGCAGCAGGCCGTCTGGAAATCTCCAGTGAACATCCGCCCGCTCATTGGCGTAAAACCACTCGACTCCACGAAAGGCCGTGGATTCATGGCCTGGGGATTCCTTCTTCGCTACAAAAGCGGTAAAAATCCTGCGGACTTGGAGAAGGCCCTACTCTGTCTCGATTGGTTGGATAAAAATCGTGAATCCGGTCAGCCCGGCTGTTGTTGGGGTAATCATTTCGATTTTACCACCAGATCTGGCCGCATGAAGGCGCATACGCCCACAATTGTTTGGTCCGGATTAATTGGGCAGGCTTTTTTGGAAGCTTACGAGCAGACGCTGGACCGCAGGTGGCTGAAAATCGCCGAGGAAATATCCACTTGGATCCTGGCGCTGCCGAAGGAAAAAACTTCGCAAGGAAACTGTCTTAGTTACACCGCCGTATTCCAAAACTCGGTGCACAACTCCAATCTGCTGGGAGCCGGCGTACTCGCTCGAACGTGGAAATATTCGCCGAAGCCCGAATATTTGGACGCGGCACGCTCCGCGGTCCAATACAGCTGCACAAGACAACGCGAAGACGGTTCGTGGTGGTACGGCGAGGATCCAAAGTATCACTGGATCGATAATTTTCACACCGCGTATAATCTCGATAGCTTGCGACGTTATGTGGATTACACCGGGGACAATTCCTTCCAGCGTAACATCGACGCCGGCTACATTTATTTCAAACAAGTGTTCTTCGATCCAGATGGCTGCCCACGTTATTATCATAACCGAAGAAATCCGATCGACATCCAGTGCGCGGCTCAGGCGATCGATACTTTCAGCTATTTCTCCGATCGAGATCCAGAGGCACTCCGGCTGGCTTCGTTGGTGGCACGATGGACCATCGACCATATGCAAAGTCCAAAAGGATTTTTCTATTACCGGAAATATCCACTTTTGACTGCAAAAACGCCTTACTTCCACTGGGGCCAGGGAACGATGTTCAAGGCTCTCTCGCATTTGCTTTCAAAACTCTCCGCGTAATCCACCCACCTGTCATGTCCGCGCCCGCCCTCACCTACGCCCTGATCACCCCCGCTCGCAACGAGGAAGCTCTGATCGAACAAACCATCCGATCAATGGTCGCTCAATCCAACAAGCCGGTGAAATGGCTGATTGTGAGTGATGGTTCGACGGACGGAACGGACGCAATCGTCAGCCGATATGCGCAACAGCATCCGTGGATAGAATTACTGCGGATGCCGGAACGGCGCGACCGCCAGTTTGCCGCCAAAGCCCGCGCTTTTAACGCCGGATACGACAGGATTCGTGGATTGAGTTTTGATCTTATCGGCAACCTGGACGCAGACATTACCTTCGAACCGGAGTACTATGAATTTCTTCTCAAGAAGCTGGCCGAAACACCGAAGCTCGGTGTCGTCGGCACCCCTTTTGTGGAAGATGCGGCCCAAGCGAATTCCCACACCTACGCACATCGCTTTGCCGATACCCGTCACGTTTCGGGCGCGTGCCAGCTTTTTCGTCGGGAATGTTTCGAGGAAGTCGGTGGCTACGTTCCCATCAAGGGTGGCGCCATCGACTGGGTTGCCGTAACCACGGCCAGAATGAAAGGCTGGCAAACGCGCACTTTCACCGAGATCACCTGTTTTCATCACCGAAAAATCGGCACCGCCAACGACAGTTCGTGGATGGTGAATTTTCACTACGGCCGGAAAGCCTACTACGTCGGCGGTCATCCATTGTGGGCTTTTATGCGCGGTTTGTTCGCAATGAGGAAAAGGCCGTGGATTATCGGCGGTTTTCTTTTTCAGTGGGGCTATTTGTGGTCCATGATCACCCGGATGCCACGCGCAGTGAGCCCTGAGCTCATGGCATTCCATCGCAACGAGCAGATGGCGCGGTTGTGGCAACTATTCGGATCCTCCAAACCCCAAGTCGAGTAATGCTCATCATAAATGCAGACGATTTGGGGCGGTCAAAACAGGCGACTGACAACACGCTTGCCTGTCATGCACGGGGCCGCCTTACCTCGACCAGCGCCATGGTGTTCATGACGGACTCCGAACGAGCCGCCGAACTCGCCCTGTCTGCAAAGATTGATGTCGGCCTCCATCTCAATCTTTCGGAAAGTTTCACCAGCCCCTCGGTGTCCACCAGTCTGAGTGACTGCCACGGGAAGATCCGGCGCTTTTTAAAAAGCAGCAAGTACTCGCTCCTGTTCTTTCATCCTTTTTTGCGCGATCACTTCCATCGGGAATTTGCCGATCAGTACGCGGAGTTCATCCGCCTTTATCACCGCGCGCCTTCCCACATTGACGGGCATCAACACATGCATTTGGCGACCAATATGCTTTTTCAAAATATCCTTCCTTCGGATACAAAAGTGCGGCGGAGTTTTTCGTTTCAACCCGGTGAAAAAAGCGCATTCAACCGGTGGTATCGCCAGGCCGTGGACCGGCGCCTGGCACGGCGCCACCGGCTGACTGATTATTTTTTTGCCCTATCCCAAAGTTTTTCGCCGGAAAGAATCCGGCACATCGTCGATCTCGCCCGGAAATCGAACGTGGAACTGATGACCCATCCCGAAATCGCCCGGGACCACGATTTCTTGATGAGCGATGAATTCGGTCAACAAATCGCCTCTGTGCAGCTTGCCGGTTATGACGCCCTCTAAGCCCGACCCCGTTCCTTTATCACAGGAAGGTGAGCACGCGCCGTCACCCGCACCCCACATCAATGTATGCGCGTGCACCTTCAAGCGGCCGAAGCTGTTGCTTAAGCTGCTTCGCGAAGTGGAGCGTCAGCAAACCGATGGCCGCTTTACCTTCTCAATTATTATATCGGACAACGATCGCGAGCAATCCGCACGTTCCGTGGTGGCGGAATTCGCCGCGACCTCGCGAATCCCCACGGTTTACTGTTCCGAACCACGCCCGAATATTGCGCTAGCCCGCAACAAGGCCCTTGAGAACGCCACGGGCGATTTTATCGCGTTCATCGACGATGATGAATTTCCGCTCCCCGACTGGCTCCTGATGATGTTCAAAACCTGCGAAGCGGAAAAAACGGCAGGCGTGCTGGGACCAGTCCGGCCCTTTTTTGACCAACCGCCGGCCCGTTGGGTCATCAAAGGCAAGTTTTGCGAACGACCCGAACATCCGACAGGGCGTCGGATGGACTGGGAGGAAAGCCGAACCGGGAATCTTCTTTTTCGCCGGAACATCATTGCAGGCAGTCCGCTGCCCTTTGACCCTAATTTCGGCACGGGTGGCGAAGATAAGGACTTTTTCATGCGCATGACGCAACAGGGTCACACTTTTTGCTGGTGCAATGAAGGTATTACTTATGAAGACGTACCTCCCTCCCGGCTTACCCGGAGCTATATGCTGAAGCGCGCGCTTCTTCGTGGGCGCAATATCCTCAAGCACCCCACCAATCGATTTCGGATGCTGGGGACCTCTTTCCTCGCCGTGCCAATCTATGCCCTCGTCTTGCTGCCGGCCCTGCTGCTCGGCCATCACCATTTCATGAAATATTGTATCAAATTGTGCGACCACCTCGGGCGCCTTCTCACCTTCGTGGGGATCAATCCAGTGGCCGAACGTTAACCAGAACAACACTGCCTTTTCATTTGAATCCCCTCGTTTGCATAGGTTTTTCCGAAGCGCTCTCCGCGCCTGAAGTCGCCTGGAGCTTGATCGATGCTGGATTCGAAGTGGTCGCGTTCGCCCGCCGCGGAAGACGTTCGGCACTGCGCCATAGTAGCAGAATCCGCGTTCACGAAATCACTGCTCCGGAAGTCGACTGCGTGCAGTGCCGCACGGATCTCTCCCAATTGCTCGAGACACTCGGTCAAATGGGTCGATCGCTCCTGCTTTTTCCTTTGGATGACACCGCGGTGTGGCTTTGCAACCAGCTAGTTCTGAACCCCGCGGTCCGGCTAGTGGGTCCTTGTGGTCCCAATGTTGACCTGGCACTAAACAAAAGGCTCCAAGTGGAAGCAGCCCTCAAGGCGGGACTGAAAGTTCCAGCGACCACCATTGCGACCGTACGGCAGCAGGTACTTGATCGGCGTGCAGAGCTACCGTTGGTGCTTCGGCCGGCAGATGCGGTTTTGTTTGAACGTGGCCGGCTGCGCAAGGGCCGGAACTGGATTTGTGCGACCGAAACGGAATTACAACGCGCGGTGGATGACTGGGCGGAGGCGGTACCGCTGTTGGTCCAGCCCTTCATCGACGGGGTCGGCGAAGGTGTGTTCGGCCTGGCTACGAGTAATGGAGTCCTTGGATGGAGCGCGCATCGGCGAGTGCGAATGATGAACCCTCATGGTTCTGGCTCTAGCGCCTGTGTTTCCCAAGTTGTGCCAGATTCCGTGAAGCAATGCGTCGAAAAGATGATCCGCGAAACCGGCTGGCTTGGCCTGTTCATGGTTGAACTGCTCTGCGACGCGGCAGGGAATCACTGGTTCGTTGAGTTTAATGGCCGACCATGGGGCAGCATGGCTCTGGCTTGCAATCAGGGTTTGGAATATCCCGCTTGGGCCGCGAGTCGGGTTTTGAATCCAACCTTCCAAATTAACGTCCCCATTTCTCGAAAAAGACCGATAATCTGCAGAAATGTCGGAAGAGAAATGATGCACCTGCTCTTCGTGCTGCGCGGGCCAAAATCAGGAGCTCTCCATCGGTGGCCGTCTTTTTGGCGCACTTTATTCGACCTAATGAACATCGGACCGCGCGACTCCCTGTACAATTGGCGACGGGACGACTTGCGCGTTTTTTTCAGCGACGTGTGGTACACTTTGCGCAGTAATCTGCGTAAATCGAGCGGCTGACAATCAACCGATGATCGCCGCCGCCTGCCATATTCATTCGACCTGGTCCTACGACGGGAAGTGGACCTTGCCTGCGCTCGCAAAGGAATTCAGCCGGCGGGGCTATCGGGTGCTGATGACAACCGAGCACGACCTTGGATTTACCGAATCCCGGCGACAGGAGCATCGCAACGCCTGCGCCGCCGCGAGCACCGATAAAATTCTGGTTGTCCCGGGGATAGAGTACAGCGACGCGGCCAACCGGGTGCATGTCCTCGTCTGGGGACCCGTCTCATTTGTTGGCGAAAAAATTCCAACCACCGAACTTTTAAAGGCGGTGCGTGCCGCCGGCGGCGTCGCCGTCTTGGCCCATCCCGCACGCAAAGAAATCTGGAAAACGTTCGATCCGGATTGGACGCAATATCTCCTCGGCGTGGAAATATGGAATCGAAAGACTGATGGTTGGGCGCCAAGCCGCCCCGCGGAAGAGTTGAGTCGCGGAACGTCGTTGCATCAGTTTGTCGGCATGGATTTCCACGACAGGAATCAGTTTTTTCCCCTGACCATGTCGCTTGATCTCACGGGACCGATCAATGAAGAATCTGTCGTGAGCTGCCTGCGTACCCGCCGCTGTCATGCGGTTGCCTTGGGGCGACCCATCGAGGACTTTTCGCAGGGATGGTTGAATATCACCCTCAGGTCGGCCGAGAATTGCCGGCGTAGAGCAGCCAAAATGCTCCGTACGCTAAGGAAACGACGAACATCCCCATCCATTCGATAATGTCGCCGCAAGCCAAGTTCAGCGTCCACGGCGATCTTCCCTTCATACCATGAGCACTTCCATTAGCGTAAAAGGAAAAATCATTGAAGTTCCGGCGATCCCCGTAGACGGGGCCAACGTCGTGGTCACTGGAAAGTGGCTCAAGATCGCGCGCATTCATGACGAGGAATGGATGAATCAGAACATGCTCCCAGAGCCCCTCGCACTTCTGGAAAAACTGAAAAACGCTCCGATAAAAGCCGACTTGTTCACTTTCGCGCAAAAGGTATCGGATCCCAAACCGAGATTCCCATTTTGGATTGAGTGGGATAATGCCGCGATCATCACCATTAAAACCTATAAGGATTGGTGGGACCAGCTGCCCCAAGTCGCACGACGAAATGTCCGCATTGCGGAAAAAAAGGGCATCGTATTTCGCGTGGTGCCATTCGACGACGAATTGGTGAAGGGAATCGTTTCAGTTTATAACGAGGCGCCGGTCCGCTTGGGAAAGCCGTTCTGGCACTACGGTAAAAGCGAGGAGACCGTCAAACGGGAAAACGGCACATTTGTCGACCGTTCTGATTTCATCGGAGCGTTTCTCGATGGTAAACTGATCGGTTTCATCAAGCTTGTCTACGTGGACCGTGTTGGGAGCATGATGCAAATTCTCTCCATGATCCAGCATCAGGATAAACGTACTACCAACGGTCTCATCGCAAAAGCGGTCGAAGTGTGCGCTGAAAAAGGCATGTCCCATCTGATGTACTGCAAATATGTTTACGGCGTGAACGAAGACAGCCTGCTGACCGACTTCAAGCGCCGGAACGGGTTCGAGCGCCTCGAATTTCCCCAATATTATGTGCCACTGACACAAAAAGGTCGGATCGCGCTGGCATTGCGAGCCCACCATGGAATCAAAGGACTTTTGCCCAAACCAATATTCAGTTTAGCGTTGCATGTCCGAACCCAGTATTACAATTTTCGGCAACGTCGAAGTTCAGCCACTGCGGATTAGTAACCCTGGTATGCGTGGCGTTTCGCGGGTGTAGCTCAATGCTAGAGTGCTTGGTTTCCAACCAGGAGATGGAGTGTTCAATTCCTCCCGCCCGCTCCATTTTGTTCGATTCTTTTGTTTCGCTCGGCGATTTTAAGGCCCTGTAAACCCTTCACGTTTCTCACCGAATTATGCCCGGCCTTGTTGGATTCATTCACACTTCCACCGATCTTCGAAAGAATGCGCAGGTCGCCACCATGCTTCAGGCAATGTCGTCGGAACCCACCGAGACGGCCGGTCAGTGCGCCATCCCGCAAGTGGGCTTGGAAGCCGGTTGGCGTGCCAGAAAAGATTCTTTTGCCGGCGGTCTGCCAGTCTGGAATGCGAACAACACAATTTGCGTTTTATTCACGGGCGAGACTTTTTCCGGTGCCGTAAAAGATGCAACCCAGCTGGCTGATCTCTACGAAAGCCAGGGAGCCAGTTTTTTTACGGCGCTCAACGGCTGGTTTAGCGGTGTGGTGGTGGATTTGCGCAATAACACCGCGACACTTTTTAACGACCGTTACGGCCTCAACCGACTTTACTATCACGAGTCATCCGAAGGTTTATTTTTCGCCTCAGAAGCAAAAAGTCTTCTCGCCGTTCTTCCAAATTCAAAAAAACTCGACCCAAGAGGACTCGCAGAATTTTTTTCTGTCGGCTGCGTCCTTCAGAATCGATCGCTCTTCCAAGGTATATCAATTTTTCCCGGTGCCTCACGCTGGACTGTCCACAAGGGTGGGCACATTGATAAAACACAATATTTCAGCGCATCCGCTTGGGAGCAGCAGGAACCGCTCGGAGTCGCAGAGTATACGGAACAGTTGATCAGTGTATTCAGCCGTATTGCTCCCGCATATCAGCAAGGAAAAGAAAAAATCGCGATGTCGCTGACCGGTGGCTTGGATAGCCGGATGCTGTTGGCTTGGATCCAGGCAAAACCGGGAGACCTGCCGTGCTACACTTTCGGCGGACCTTACCGCGATTGTGCCGACGTGCGCATCGCAAGGAAGCTCGCCGAAATTTGCCGCCAGCCACACACTGTTTTACCCATCGGCAAAGATTTCTTCCCGGATTTTCCCCTTCTCGCTGAAAAAACAGTTTGGTCCACTGATGGAACGATGGATGTTTCGGGAGCCGTTGAATTATATTGCAATAGGATGGCCCGGAAAATCGCGCCGGTCCGGCTCACTGGCAACTATGGATCGGAAATTCTCCGTTCGAACGTCGCTTTCAGGCCGGGCAAACTCGACACTTCGCTTTTTACCCCGGAATTCTGCAAACTGATTCAGGAAGCGAATGAAACCTATCGCAAGGAAGCTACCGGAAATCGTCTGTCGTTCATTGCGTTCAAGCAAGTCCCTTGGCACCACTACGCACGGCACGCAGCCGAACGCTCCCAACTGACTCCGCGATCACCTTTCCTGGACAATGAATTAGTGCAACTCGCTTATCGCGTCCCTCCCGGGCTGGCCACGGACGCTCACGCCCTGCTGCAACTGATCGCCAGGGGAAATCCCGCCTTGGATGCAGACGCCATTGGAACCGACCGTTCGTTACGGAGGAACTCCCTTCCGTTGCTCGGAGGCTTGGGCCGTGCCTGGCAGGAATTCACCGCAAAAGCGGAATATGCCTACGATTACGGCATGCCGCGACGTCTCGTGCGGATCGATCACGCACTTGCCCGGCTTCATTTGGAGAAACTATTTTTGGGTCGCCATAAATTTTACCACTATCGGATTTGGTACCAAAATCAATTGAGTGACCATTTGCGATCCTTCCCGGAGAACTGGAGCTCAGCGGGCCTGTGCTATCGCGATGACTCGGTGAAAAAAATTATTCATGAGCATTTGGACGGCGTGAACAATCGTACTCTCGAACTGCATAAAATGCTCAGTGTTGAGCTGATCGATCGGCTTTTTATTCGTCCGCTGTGAACCGGCTTATCCTACTATTTTTTCTGGTCTGGGCGTTTTGGGTCATCCGGCGAGACATTGCCCGGAGACCGGGAATATCCAGAGCGATTTGGTTTCCCACCCTGTGGGTGGCAATCCTGGCATCACGTCCTTTGTCTACGTGGATTGGCATCGGATCCGGCCCCAGCGATTTCGAGTACTCGCTCGAAGGTTCCCCGGTCGACCGGTATTTCTTCCTCGTCGTGATCATTGCTTCCTATGTCATCCTTTCGCGAAGGGGCGTGCGCTGGTCGCAACTCATGGCGATTAACTGGCAGATTTTTTTGTTTTACGCTTTTCTGCTGGTAAGCGTGCTATGGGCCGACTCCCCCTTGGTTTCGTTCAAACGTTTTTTCAAAGATTTCGGCAATATCGCCGTAGCCATGGTCATTCTTACGGAAGAAAATCCCATGCAGGCATTCCGTTCGATTTTCGTACGCTGCGCCTATTTACTCATCCCCCTTTCGATAATTTTTATCCGCTACTTTCCCGATCTGGGGAGACGATATAGTATTCATTCCGGAATGATGGAGGCCACGGGAGTTACCTTTCAAAAAAATTCCCTGGGTGCCATGGTGCTCATTTGCGGTTTGGTGATGATCTGGGATTGGTTTGAGCGTCGTCAAACGGAAGGAGTGAAAGAGAGCTGGATTGAAAAATACCTGCCAATCCTGATCCTAATCATGGGCATTTATCTGCTGGTGGTGAGCGACAGCAAGACATCCATGTTATGTTTGGGCTTGGGGGGAGTGATTATTGCAGGAACCAGGCTGCCTTTTGTGCGCAAGTATGTCGGATCGCTTGGCAGGTATGCCATCGTGGGAATCATGGTCGGATATCTGCTCGACTCCATGTTTGGGATCAAGGAATTCATCCTGGAAAGTCTGGGCCGCGATGCGACTTTTACCGGAAGAACAGACGTTTGGCGGGTGCTGCTTGATCTCAACACCAATCCAGTTTTTGGCACAGGCTTTTGTAGTTTTTGGTCCGATAATTTCTACCGCTCGAAACTCCCGGATTGGGTGGCATTTTCGGCGCACAACGGTTACCTCGAAATGTATATTGATGGAGGGATGATTCTCGTCGTCCTCCTGGCGATAATGTTGCTGGCAACCGGCGCAAAAATCAACCGGCAGCTTTCCGTGGCAGGCAGTTATGCCGTGGTCCGCTTTGCAGTATTGCTGGTGACTATCATCGGAGATTTCTCTGAATCTCATTTTGCGAGGATGAGCCCCCTCTGGTTTATGTTTCTGCTCACCGCTTTGGAACCGCCCCAACCAAGCGAGCCCCTGCCCGCTTACAATAATTTGCCGCGTGTTCCCTTCGCAAATGCCAAACAAACTTCCCTCAGCTCATGAGTATACCCGGCAGGATCATCCAAACGGGCAAAACCCGGAATCTTTCTCTGGCTGCGAAAGCCTCCGCAACAAATCTGCGCCTGCTTCACCCCGATTGGGAGTACATGTTCTTTGATGATTCCGACGTTAAGCGTTTCATGGATACCGAATTTCCGCAGTATCGCGGCGTCTTCGACTCCTTTCCCTACCATATTCAGCGGTTCGATTTCTTCCGATACCTCGCCGTTTTTCGCCATGGTGGATTTTACTTTGATCTGGACGTCTATCTTTCCGAAAGCCTGACCCCTTTGTTACGTCACCAAGCGGTATTCCCGTTTGAAGAGCTGACACTAAACCGGCACCTTCGGGAAAAACTCAAAATGGACTGGGAAATTGGAAACTATGCTTTCGGAGCCGCCCCAGGAAACCCATTTTTGAAAAAAGTCATCGAGAATTGCGTAAAATCACAACGGGACGGTACATGGGTCGAACCCATGTTAGCTGGTATTCCTGCGCTCTTCAGAGCTGATTTTGAAGTCCTCAACTCTACCGGTCCTGGCATGCTTACCCGGACATATGCGGAAAACAGGACTGAATCCTCGACAGTCAATGTGCTTTTCCCTGACGACGTTTGCGACGAAAAGAGCTGGCATAACTTCGGCACGTATGGTGTGCACCTTATGGAGGGATCCTGGCGCACCAAAGGAAGCTTTTTGCGCCGGAGGCTGGCGAGTTGGTGGGAATCGCGAGCTCAGAGGAAATTCCTACCCGAAAGTCGGAAGCTCGGGCCAAAACGCACTGCCTAGTCCCCAAAACAAATTTCAGATGACACAACTGGCCTCAACCGATTGGGAAATGCGTTCGCCATTTAGGGCTGTATCCCAAAATGATCCCGTAACCTGACGCTGTTGAAGATTTCCCAATGCCCCTGTTCGCCACCATCCAGTCAAAAATAAAGAACCGCTACCAGCGAAGTGCGGCAAAGTATCTGGCGAGGCGCCCCTGCCGGATGCGAAACAATGGTCCACTGATTTCGTTTACATTCGACGACTTCCCCCGTTCAGCGCTTTTCGTCGCCGGCAAAATGCTCGAGAGCCATGGCTTTAAGGGCACCTACTACACTTCCTTGGGCCTGATGGGACAAACTGCTCCGACAGGAGAAATGTTTCACCGGAATGATCTCTCCGAGCTGCTCGCGCGAGGACATGAATTAGCGTGCCATACCTTTGCGCATTGTCATTCCTATGACACTCTCCCTGCAGACTTCGAACAGTCCATCATCGATAACCGGCAGGCCATCGCGCGCCTCGAGCCAGGAGTGCAATTCAAAAGCTTGTCCTATCCAATCAGCTGGACCCGCCCCGAGACCAAACGCCGGTGCGCCCCATACTTTCTCGGCTGCCGCGCGGGAGGACAAAGTTACAATACGGGCGTTACAGATCTCAATTATCTGAACGCGTTCTTCATCGAACAGAACCGGGATGATCCGAAATCGATCAAAGCCATGATCGATGAAAATCGCCGGGCGGGCGGCTGGCTTATTTTCGCAACGCACGACGTGTGCACGACACCCACCCGATACGGCTGCACTCCTGAGCTTTTCAAAGAAATTTTGGATTGGTCGATCGGATCCGGCGCCCGCATTCTGCCGGTGTCTGCCGCCCTGGAAGCGATCGGCGCCGGCCGTTGATTTAATCCTGTGACCACCAATCAGAGCAGACCAAGGATTGACGCCCTGGATCAAACCAAGGGTGTACTGGTAATTTTGATGGTGGCGTATCATACGATTAACTACACAAGTCAGTACTATCTGGCTTTCCGTTACATTTCGTTTCTTCCGCCCTCTTTTATTTTTATCACGGGATATTTGATTTCCGCCGTTTACCTTTCTCGTTATAGTCAACAAACCGGTGCGGTGCGGGCCCGGCTCATGGTACGGGGGGTGAAATTGCTGACCTTGTTCACTGTTTTGAATATCGTGGCTCACCTGATCATGCGCCGTGGGCACGGTGGAGAGCGCTTGGAGGTTTCCAGCTTTTTTGCCCACTGGCAGGACGTTTACGTTGCGGGAACCGGCAGATTTGCCGTTTTCGAGGTCCTTCTGCCAATCGCCTATCTTTTGATGATTGCCCCGCTTTTACTTGGCATCGCCAACAGCAGCCGGGCGCTATTTATTGCTACCGCGGTTATTTTACTCGGAACCTGCACCCAGCTTGAGCAGATGGGTTTCTCGCTGGGAAATTTGAATCTTTTGAGTGCAGGCGTCCTCGGAATGTTGGTCGGACTCTTGCCGTCCAAAGCTCTGACGAACTTGGGTCGCCACGTCATCATCGCCATCATGGCATATGGTGGATACGTTTTGATCGGATCCACGATCGGACAACAGTACCTCGTACAACTCTTTGGTGCGATGGTGGCATTGGCCGTGATATTCGGACTTTGCGTACGCTGTGATGACAGCGGCCCAATCCGAACGCATCTGGTGAGACTTGGACAATATTCCCTTGTCTCGTACATTGTACAGATAGGCATCTTGCAATTGCTTTCAAAGTTCGTGACGCGGCCGGCTCCGATTTCCCCGGGATCCCTTTTCCTGTTCTCGGCAACTTTGATTTTGACGGTATTGTGCGCAAATATCGTGGAATGGGGACGTAATCGATTGCCAAGCGCGGACAGGTTTTACAAAGCGGTGTTCGCCTGAGTTCAATCCGACCCCCATGCTGTTTAATTCCCTCGAATTCGCGATTTTTTTTCCCCTCGTTTGCGCGCTGTACTTTTCCTTGCCGACACAGTGGCGGACTCCGCTTCTACTCGTTTCGAGTTGTATCTTTTATATGGCCTTCGTGCCGGCCTACATCGCGATCCTTCTTATCACGATCCTGATCGACTATTTCGCGGGAATCTATCTCGAGCGGGTTTCCGGCAAAGCTCGTTACATCCTCCTTGCAGCGAGCATTGTCGCAACTTGCCTCGTCCTCTTTATCTTCAAGTATTTTGATTTCTTCGTGGGCAGTTTCATCGGAGTTGCCGGTCTGCTGGGGTGGAAGCTCCCACCGCACACCCTCAACATCCTGCTCCCGATCGGACTTTCCTTCCACACGTTCCAGAGCTTGAGCTACGTGGTCGAGGTGTATCGCGGGAACCAAAAAGCGGAGCGTGATTTTGTCACGTATGCTACTTTTGTAATGTTTTTTCCACAGCTGGTAGCGGGACCGATTGAGCGACCACAAAACCTGCTGCACCAGTTCCACGAAACCCACCCGTTCGACTATGACCGGATGACCAGTGGCGTCAAAAGAATGGCGTGGGGATTTTTCAAGAAGCTGGTGATTGCTGACCGTCTGGCGCTGTATGTTAACGACGTGTATGCTGCGCCGGACCAATTCAACGGCCTGCAACTGACCATTGCCACGGTATTTTTCGCGTATCAGATTTATTGCGATTTCTCCGGATATTCAGATATCGCCATCGGTACCGCCCGCATTCTCGGCTTTAACCTGATGGAGAATTTTGACCGGCCCTATTACGCAGCCTCAATCTCTGAATTCTGGCGACGCTGGCACATTTCCCTTTCGACCTGGTTTCGGGATTACGTGTACGTGCCATTGGGCGGAAGCCGGGTCAGCAAACCGCAATGGATGTTTAATATCCTGGTGACATTCGGTGTAAGCGGATTATGGCACGGCGCCAATTGGACGTATGTTGTCTGGGGACTTCTCAATGGCGCTTATCTTATTTGCGGTGCACTCACGGCATCCCTGCGAATGAAATTTTTTGCCGCCATCGGATTGAGTGAAGCGAATCCGCTTCGCCGGGCGATCCGGACCATTTCCACGTTCCTTCTGATTTGCATCGCATGGGTTATATTCAGGGCCAGGACCCTCAGTGACGCCCAATATATATTTACGCATTTCTGGAGGGGGTGGAGCACGGCAGCTTTGGGAACCGAACAATTTCTCTTAAGACAGATGCCCGTGGCTCTCGGCGCTGTAATCGTGCTGGAAGTTGGACAGTGGCTCCAGCCAAGGATCCGAGACATTGAACTCAAAACGCTTCGTGTCCCCACCCCTTTCCGCTGGGCAGGCTACTTTGTTCTGTTGTTGGGAATTATTCTCTTCGGAGTCTATCGCAAAGCACAATTCATCTACTTCCAATTTTAATCCTATCCATGGCGAAGGCTGACATCCAACCGGTACGGGGCATTCAGAACGCGGTTATCTTCGTTCTAATTTTCGCCGGAATTCTCTATGGCATGGATTGGCTGGTGAATTCAGGTTTACGAAAACTGGAATCCTCCGCGTTCGGTGTTTCCAACCGGATCATGACCGGTCGCGTCAACGCAGACATTGTGATTAGCGGTTCGTCCCGTGCGCTGACGCACTATGATTCGCGAATAATTCAAAAAATCACCGGACGCAGCGTTTTCAACATAGGCCGGAATGGGTCGCAGACCGACATGCAACTCGCTTTTCTCAAAGCCTATCTCAAGCACAACACAAAGCCGAAGCTCGTTATTCATAACTTGGATTTGTTTTCACTCCTGATCTCCCACGAAATCTACGATCCCGCCCAATATCTCCCGTACCTCAAGGAAGACTCAATTTATAGAGGAGTGCAGAAGGTGTATCCGGATGCTTGGAAATGGAAATACCTTCCGCTTTACGGATATTTGGTGGAGGACATGCGATTCACTTGGATTCGTGGACTCAAGGCTGCTGTTGGAATGCAAGAAAACGAAGATCACTTTCAAGGGTTTCTGCCTCGTTATTCACCGTGGACAGGGGATTTTGAGAAGTTCAAGGCAAGTAATTCAAACGGAGTAAAATTCGCGATTGAACCCCAAGGCATTTCTGACCTGAAGGAAATTGTATCAATCTGTCGCGAACAAGGTATCCCGCTGTTGTTTGTGTACTCACCGGAGTACGTGGAAATGCAGGCGCTGGAAGCGAATCGAAAAGAGATTTTTTCGGTCTTCACCGAAATTTCTCAGCCGGCTCAAATACCGATTTGGGACTACAGCACGTCTCCTATTTCTCTGAGTCGCGCTAATTTTTATAATTCCCAGCACCTCAACGCAGAGGGAGCGGCGGAATTTTCCGCCGACTTGGGCAGTAAGCTCGCCGCGAGTGGTTTACTAAAATAAGCGCTGTTTTGAGTCACATACCGTCCCCCGATTCGGCAACCGACCTCTGATTTTTCACAATTTATTAGAAGGCACCCTTTCTACAGCCTTCTGTCCAAAAAACCGGGGTGCGCAGCGCATCCCTCTCATCTCGCCTCAAAAATTCGGCACGCAATGAATTTTGCGTCAATAAGGGTCTGGAAGGCTAAGATGTGTTGAAGCTGTGCCGAGACAGACCCCATATCACTACAATCATGACGATCTCACGCATACTACTTCTGGGCCTCGTGCTTCCAATTTCGACGGCAACCTTGAGTGCAGTACTAATTCCAACCACTCGGCTCGGAAATTGGCAGGCCGGAGTTAACGTCGGTATCCCCGGGGGTATTCCGACGAATCGCACCACCACCATTAATGTCACCTCATCGCCGTACAACGCGGACAAGACGGGAAACAGCGATGCATCGGCCGCCATCAATAGCGCCATCGCCGCCGCCGCCGCCGGCTCCATCGTCTACCTTCCTGCTGGTACTTATCGATTGGATTCGGGAATCAATTTGAGAAACAAATCAAACGTCACCCTTCGCGGTGCCGGGCCCACGCAAACGGTTCTCGACGCGCGCAATTCGAATGGGGCTTCTGTTTATGTCGGAGCGGACACCCAGTGGCCGGATGACTATAGCACCGGTGGCACGAGCATCACCAGCGGACTCAGCCAGGGCAGCACATCAATTGGGGTAAGTGACGCCAGCTCTTTTGCAGTGGGAGACATTGCCATCATTACCGAAGACAACAACTCCAGCCTGCCCGAGCTTCACGTCAGTGGAAAAACTCGAGTACGTGGGCAACTGACTCGTGTAACTGCAAAAAGCGGCTCAACGCTTACGATATCCCCAGGTTTATATTGGACTCACAGCACATCTCGCAGCCCTAAGGCCCACAAACTTACCGCCAAGGTGGCGAACGTGGGTGTGGAAGATTTAAAAGTAAACCTGACCAACAGCAGCGCTCCATTTGGCGTATATGTTCAACAGGCCGATCGTTGTTGGGTCAAAAATGTGAGCATCATACAGATGTCCAACTATGGCATCTATCTCGCCTATGGTTTTGAATCCGAAATACGTCACTGCGACGTCCGAAATCGCAAAGCAGGCGGCTCAAACGGTGCTGGTATTCTTTTAGAACGAAGCACCGCGTCGCTGATGGAAGATAACATTCTGGTGGGCGCATTCCCAATCTTGGAAGCGAACTTCATGTCCACGGGTAACGTGTTTGCCTATAATTATTGCGACGACAGCACCGTTTTTGGTACGCAGGGAGGAGCGATCGACACAAACCACGGCCCGCATAATAGCTTCAATCTTTACGAGGGCAATATCGCACCGAACCTTCAATGCGACGGATATTTCGGCAGCGCATCTGACGACACGGTGTTCCGTAATTGGCTCACCGGAACTTCCCCTGGAGCGGATAATCGGCAGCCCATTCTGCTCCAGCGTTTCACTCGCAACTATTCGATTGTAGGAAATATTCTCGGCAAATCAGGCCAGTCTTATCCTGGGATATATAGTTTTGGATTGCCGAACATGGGGAATGGCAGCTCAACCGGAGTCGCGCAGCTGAGTATCGGCACCCTTTGGGCGGATTGGGGCAAGAGTCCCGGCGCCTCTGGTTTTCAAGAACTGGATTTGGATGTACAGTTAACTACCGTACTAAAAGCAAATTATGATGCATCTACTGGAAGCATTCCTCTCTTGGAGGCGCTCGGCACCGACTCATTGCCCAATTCGCTCTATCAGTCCAGCAAACCATCATGGTTCGGCAGTTTGGCTTGGCCCGCGTTTAGCCCGACAAACCCAAACCAGAGTATTCAGGCCATTCCAGCCGGTTATCGTTACGTCAATGGATCTGACCCCTCCGGTGGCGGCGCGGATCCCGTCGTCGCTCCGAACAACGCCAAGGTAATCATTTCGATTCCCTAGTCTCCTTGACGGTTAAGCGATATCGTTGGAATCGCGCAATAGCTTAAGCTTCAATTACCGATGCCCTTCCAGCCTCCCTAACTTTTGGGGAGGCTTTTTTTTGGGCCCGTGGATTTATGTTCCCAAGAGACTATTGCATTGGCCAAGTTGTGAGCTATCCATCGCGCTGCGCACCACCATCGGCCTCATAAATAAAGGACCACCTCAAATCCGAAAAATACATAATGCGCTGGCTAACACTTTAACTCCGTTAGAATATCCGGAAAAGGGGCGTTAATTTTGCACTATGTTCCATCGTTACTACCAACTTCTCGTCGGCATATATGGGAAGCTGTTAAAGCGATTTGATATTTCAAATCAGACCCATCGCTTAATGCATGGGTCTTTCTGGTCATTCCTAGGATCGCTCACCTCAAGGCTTTCGGCTATGGCCGCCGCGATCGTGGTTGCACGCATTCTAGGCCGCACCACCTACGGCGAATTCGGTATTATTCAGAGCACGATCGCAATGTTTGGGACGATCGCAGGATTCGGCATGGGGACGACTGCTGCAAAGTTTGTAGCTGAATTCCGACAAAAAGACCCCACGAGAGCCGGTCAGATAATCGCCCTCTCAACCATCATCTCATGGGGTGCAGGAATTGTAATGGGGTTGATAGTCATTGTCCTCGCTCCGTGGATCGCACGTTCGAGCCTTGCGGCTGAAGGCCTCGCGGATTCAGTACGATTGGGCGGAATTCTTCTGTTTCTCAACAGCGTCAATGGAGGTCAACTCGGCGTCCTCACTGGCTTTGAAGCGTTCAAGAGTACCGCAAAGGTCAATCTTTGGGGAGCCTTGCTCAATTTTCCTCTCATTGCCGCCGGTGCCTATTTCGCCGGCGTGTCTGGGAGCATCACCGGCATGACGATTGCCCAATTAGTCGTGTGCCTGATGAGTTCTCGCGCAGTAAAAGAAGAGACCTCCCGATACGGTATTCACGTAAGCTACTCACAATGGTCGACTGAATCACAAATTATCTGGCATTTTTCTTTGCCCGCGGTTCTTGGCAGCGTGCTTGTCACGCCGATTAGTTGGGCCGCTTCGTCCATGCTGGCACGAGCCCCAGCAGGTTACGCGCACGTCGGGGCACTGACCGCCGCCAATCAGTGGTTCAATGCTCTAATGTGGTTTCCGTATGTGATTGGGGCGGTTGTCCTCCCCATGCTTTCAGAGCGGCACGGAGCAAACGACGGAAAGGGGTCAACCAAACTGTTGCGAGTGTCCATCGGGTTGAGTGCTGCCGCTACTTTGCCCGTGGCATTAATCGCCTGTTTTTTGAGTCCATATATCATGGCACTCTATGGAAGTGATTTTCGCAGCGAGTGGCCCACTCTCGCAATCAGCTTATTTACAGCGGTAATTTTTGCGATCCAACTACCGGTGGGAGATCTCATTGCCGCGTCATCAAGGATGTGGGTGGGATTCGTTCTAAATTTGGTCTGGTCGCTGGTATTTCTCACGGCTACCTGGCTATTGCTGGAGCGGGGAGCCGCTGGCCTAGCTACTGCCCGGCTGCTTGCCTATGTGGCCCAAGCCATACTTTCGTTCATTTATGCTTCATTCGTAATCAAACAGGTTCGGGAACAGGATGTTTCAGCAGGCACCGCAGTCGCCCCGGTGGGAGCCATCGCAACTCCGAATGCCGGGCATCGCGCCATGGCGGCGGAACTTGGAACCATCGATCTTATTGAAGATGGTCCTGAATCAGGTCCTTGGTTTGGCCCTCGCCGCAATAGATTCACTAAAGCGTCCGCCCCGAATGGGATCTCCTTCACGGTGGTCATTCCTACCTACAATCGAAGCCGGTTGGTGTTGAGGGCTATTGACAGCGTTCTTAATCAAACTTTTTCCGCCAGCCAGATTTTGGTTATTGATGACGGATCCACTGATGACACCGCCGAGCAATGCCGAAAATATGGCAATTCGATCCAGTATGTCAGGCAGGTAAATGGGGGGGTATCTTCCGCCAGAAACGGCGGTATTAAACTGGCGCAACATGCGTGGACCGCTTTTCTTGATTCAGATGACTACTGGGCGCCAACCCATTTGGAAAAGATGGCCGACGCCATCAGGAGCACGAATGGCTGTGCGCGTTTCTATTTTGCCGATCTTGGGCTCCCTGCCACCAACGGAAAAACAACGCTGTGGAATCGAATTGGCTTCGAGTTTTCCGCACCCTTTCTAGTCGCACCGGACGCAACCGACTGGATGCTTTCGCAACGTGAACCGTGTTCGATCCAATGCAGCGTTTTCAACACTGAAATCCTCCGCCATACGGGGGGGTTTGACCGGCGGTACAAAGTCACCGAAGATCGCGAATTATTCTGCCGGTTGGGCATTGGTGAAGCCGTCTGTGCCGTCAATTCGGTGGGATGTATCCAAACCGCAGATGACAATCCCTCCAACCGACTGACCGGGATTATTCACGCGAAATCGCAAGGCTTCTGGGAGCACGAGAGTTTGCTTTGGACCGAATTAGGCGCCCGATTCCCAAACATGAGGCCTCACCAACGGCGCGGTCTTGGCTACAGTCTCGCAGTCGCCCACTGGAGATTATGCCGGCTTCACTGGCAGGCCGGTCGTTTTGTCAGAAGTATTCTGCACATTATCGCCGCAGCGCGATCACAACCGGCTTTCCTTATATGGCTGATCCGTCATCGGCACTCCTACGGTTGGGAATCAAGTATCTTTCCACCCTGTCGGGCTGTGGTTCCAGTGAGCTCTGAGGTTCGCGAAGTAGTCCGTTGAAGCCACTATGCTTCGATTACGATTAGTTTTGAGCATACTCCACGGCCCGTTTCATCCTTGGGATTTGGCCCGGCGGAAAAAACGCGTATGAGCTCACCGTTGGTCTCCGTCTGCCTCCCCAACCTGAATACGTTGCCGTATCTGCAGGAACGAATCGATACCATCTATGCGCAAACCTATCCTCACTGGGAACTGATCATCAGCGACAACTATTCCACGGACGGAGCCTGGCCCTTTTTCGAAGCTTTGGCCCTGAATGATTCGCGTGTGTCCATCGCACAGGCGCCGAAACAAGGCCTGTATCCGAATTGGAATAACTGCGTGAAGCGAGCCCGGGGCAAGTATGTTTACATCGCCACCAGTGACGATACGATGGCGCCCAACTGCCTCGAAGAGCTAGTCGCCGCCTTGGAAAGGCAACCGGATTGCGATCTGGCTCTATGCCCTTTGATCAGCATTGACGAATCCGGGAACACATTGCCCACACCGAAATGGCCGGAATGCAGCGCCTTTGCCTCTGGCTTGGAGAAGTTGGCATACGAACCTCACGTTCACGTCGCGCCGTATGATGGCATGCTGCACCTGATGGGAAACATTGTATATAACTCAATCACTCAGCTCCTGATCCGACGCACGCTTTTTGAGCAGATTGGTAATTTTTCAGGGCGATGGGGCTCAGTCGGTGATTTTCACTGGGAAATGAAAGCCAGTCTGGTTGCCAATACCATATACGTGCCATCTACGTGGGCGAGTTGGCGGGTCCATCCCAAACAAGCAACAGCGGCGGCTCAACTTATGTCCCGTGAACATTTTCAAAAGGTCGACGAGATGATTCTGGACGCATTTTTAAACTGCGAATCGATGTTGGATCCGATCGTCGCCATTGGAATGAGAAAATGGATCAAACAAGTTCACGACATTCGTGAATACTACGCGGGGCTTCGCCAGCGGGCGACACCCCTAAGTCGAAGAATGTTCCAACTGAAGCAGTTGTTTAAAGGTCCGGCGGCCACCCGCGCAGAAATAATGGGCCAATTCGCAGGGAAACCAAAATGGTTTGAAATCGGTGCGTCTCAGATGCGCAGTTGGCTGGAAACACTGGATGGACGCAGCATCCTTCGTCCAATTGAGACACAGGCGTTCAATGCACTTAACGGACAAGTTCCTTCGAAAACCATCGCTCCCTGATAAACGATAATCCCGGTCCGCTTCGGTCCTGCCTCGAATCAGTTTGCAAAGCCTGTAAACACTGTAATCTCGCTACTACCAAATGAATAATGCCAGTGTGACCTTGGAGCAGTCGGATCCAGGCCCCGGGAACTTGACCACCGTTGTGAAACCAAGCGCGGGCTGGCAAGCCGTGAATGTTCAAGAGGTGTGGAGATTTCGCGAACTGCTTTATTTCCTGGTTTGGCGCGATGTGAAGGTACGGTATAAGCAAACCGTGCTCGGAGCCGCTTGGGCGGTCATCCAACCCGCCATGATGATGGTGGTTTTCACTGTTTTCCTCGGCGTGATGGCAAAGGTACCGGCCGCGAGCGATCCCGTTTTCATTTATGCAGGCATGCTCCCTTGGACTTTTTTTGCCAACGCCATGGCAGGCGCGAGCAATAGCGTGGTGAATTCCGAACGTCTGATCACCAAAATTTACTTTCCCAGACTCGCGGTTCCGCTTGCTGCAATTGGTGCATCAATCATGGATTTCCTCATCGCTTCACTGCTTTTGCTCGCGATGATGATCTGGCGAGGTATTCACCCGGGCCTTACGTTTTTGCTTCTTCCAGCAATCTTTCTGTTGATCGCGCTGGCTGCAGCAGGAATTGGCATCTTCCTTTCGGCGCTTACAGTCGCCTACCGCGACGTCCGGTATATAGTACCGTTTCTTGTCCAATTTTGGTTGTTCGCCACGCCTCTTGCTTACAGCCGGCCTTCCACCGATGCTGCACCTTGGTTACAGACCTTGATCGTGGTTAATCCGCTAAGCGGCCTGATTGGTTCTTTTCGAGCGGCAGTTCTTAACGAGCCCATTCCATGGAACCTTCTGGGATCATCTGCAGTAATCGTCGTCATCGTGTTCGGAATTGGCTGCTTCTATTTTCGCCGGGTTGAAGATGACTTCGCCGATATCGTCTGATGAGCGATCCAGCAATCAACGTAGAAAATGTCGGGAAGCGTTACCAGATCACTCATGGCGCTTCAAATTATCGCACGCTGCGGGAAACTATTACCGATCTCGCATCCGCTCCTTTCCGCCGGCTACAACGCGGGGGCGGCGTTCATAAAAAAGATTTTTGGGCGCTCAAGGATGTCACGCTGCAAATCGAACCGGGAGAAGTGGTCGGAATGGTCGGTCGCAATGGTGCGGGCAAAAGTACTTTTCTCAAAATACTTTCTCGCATCACCAAACCCACTACCGGACGCATCACTTTCAAGGGGCGAATCGGTAGTCTGCTGGAAGTGGGAACTGGATTTCATCCAGAGTTAAGTGGGCGGGAAAATATTTTTCTCAACGGCGCCATCCTGGGGATGTCGCGGCGAGAAATCACAGAAAAATTCGACGAGATCGTGGAGTTTGCCGAAGTCACCCAGTTCCTCGACACTCCGGTTAAACGATATTCCAGCGGCATGTACGTCCGTCTGGCTTTTGCCGTGGCTGCGCATTTAGAGCCCGAAATTCTCCTCGTGGATGAAGTGCTTGCTGTCGGTGATGCTGCATTCCAACGAAAATGCATGGGCAAAATGAGTCAGGTGGCCCGTCAGGGCCGCACCATTTTGTTTGTGAGTCACAACATGGGCGCAATTACTCGATTGTGCCAAAAGGTATTGTGGTTCGAAGGCGGCCGGCTGAAAGAAACTGGTCCGGCGGAGCAAACCGTCGCTCGCTACCTTTCATCGGGTGTCCAGGATCTCGGTGAGGTTGACTACCGCGGAAACGGCGGGAAGATTCCGGGATCCGAGTTTGTCGAACTAGAAGCTGTACGTATCCGTGATCGGAACGGACGGATTACCTCCACGCTGGATGTACGCTTCGCATTCAAGATCGAGGTGCAATATCGAATCCTGCAACGCACGACCAACCTTCGCATTGGTGCGCGCATTAACACGCACGACGGCACAGTCCTGTTAATTTCAACCGACATGGATGGTCGCGGCGAAATTGAACGTGTGCCTGGAGTGTACACAAGCCAGTGCGAGGTTCCAGGCGAACTGCTCAACTATGGGCAGTATTCGGTGAGTGTCGGCTCTGATTTTCCAATGGTCCGGACCCATTTCCAGGTTGATCCCGCCCTGACGTTTCACATCGAGCAAACGGGGGGATCAGGAGACCACCTCTACGATGGTCGCAGCGGCTACTTCCGCCTCCAACTTCCGTGGAAAGTGGAGGCAATTTCCTCCTGACATGGCTAATGCGTGCAACAGCAGTTCCGCCGCCTGTGCTTCTTACCGGTAATTTATTCAACCTCTGACAATCCAATGCCGATGCGTATCGTAGTGCCGTTCGGATTTTACGGCTGGGGAAACATCGGCGATGAAGCGACCCTTAATGGCTTTGCCCAGCTGGTTCGTCTGGGCAATGTCGATGCAACAATTTCGGTTGGTAGTCGCAATCGTGCCCATACGTCGCGTGTGGAGCCCTCCTTCCGTTATTTCAGCACGACCACCCATGATCCGCGCCGCTGGTGGGCGAAATACCGCGCCAGCGCCCACGCAGTTGCGGGGGGTACCCCCATCGGCGATGTCCTCGGCGAATGGCCATTGAGCGAATTAACTCCCCTGGTGCAATCAATCGATCGCTGGAAAGTACCGCTTGCCTTCATTGGTGTTGGCATTGAAAGCCTGCGCCAGGAACGATCCCGCCTGATTTTTTCCAACGAAATTGCCCCACGGGTAAGGCACTGGAGTGTTCGCTGCGAACGCGATCGCGATCGTCTCATTGAATATGGAGTCCGGCCAGATGCCGTGACTGCATGCGCCGATATGGCCTGGCTGATCCAGCCCGCTTCCTCAGAATTTGGACTACAACGTCTGCAATCCTGGAAGATCGATCCGCAACAACCTTTGATTGGGATCAATCTTGTTAACGAAAACCTGATCTTCGACCAACATCCGGAGATGGTAGACGCGCTGGCTCAAGCCTTGGACCAACTGGTCACTGTACGAGGAGCCCGGATAATATTCCTCGCCAACGAAGTGCGTGCAGATCCGGCTTTCGACGTAGCACCAGCGCTTAAAGTCATAAGCAAAATGAAACATGCCGACCGAGTATTCGTCGCTCCCATTGAATACCTCGCTCCTAGACAGATGATGTCGATCGTAAGCCGCTGTATGCTCACCCTCAGCATGCGCTATCATTTCTGCATTTTTAGCGCGCTCCAACATATTCCATTCATTGCAATTCTACGTTCGGACAAAGTTTCCGACCTCTGTTGGGATCTCGAATGGCAGGCCAAAGTCGTACCGCCAACTTTCACGGCGGATGAAATCGTGGCGCACGCCAATCGGGTACTCGACGAACCCCAGCAGACGGCTGATTTCTGGAAGACCACCGGCACCCGGATGAAAGCTAGGGCTTTGGGCAATGTTGTCGCCCTGAAAGCGCTGGAACGTGACCTACCAAGACAAACATGAGCATCCGATACCTGGAAAAACACGTTTGTTTGTTCCCGGAGAAATGTCGCAGGTAAAACACTACTATCTGTCCGAGATGGCCGTATCCGACCGACACGGAGGAGGGCTGACTTTGCAGCGGATACTGCAAAAAGATCTCCAGCAGTTCGATCGTTTTATCCACGTGCCCGAATTCCTTGAGGGCAATGCTCCCATTACGCCCCGGCTCGTCGAACGTCAGCTGAATTTACGGGAACTCTGTCATGCACCCCACTGGAGGGCGCAGTTCGACGAAGCCATGGGCCGATTACGTCTGCGGATGTTCCACCGATGGTCGAGGGATCGCTGGATCCGGAAGGCCGCCGACTACGTCTCAAACAATTTTGAAACAAAGGAAAGCGTCTGGCTGGTCGTCCCGCAGCGAACGTTTTCTGTCCGCGTGATGAACCACATTTATCGGCGGCAACCCGTGCGATATGTTACCTGGATGATGGATGATCACGTCCTTGCATGGAATGACGGATGGCATTACCCAAAGCGTTTTGAGCCGGAATTTCGGTTTCACTTGGAACACGCCGAAAAAGTTTTCGTAATCAGTCCAGCGATGAAGGATTTTTATGTCCGTCAATTTGGAGTGGATTCTGAAGTGCTCTTCGGGCCGGCGGATTCCGATCAGCCGCCGATTCTCAACCGCCCGGCCACGGGAGGCCCGGTAAAACTTGTTTATTTCGGGTCCATCTGGAATTGGCAGCGTGACGCCCTGGCGCGACTGGTGAAAAACCTGGAGCACCTCAATGCAACCCTGGATTTATTTGTTTTCCACCCTCCCTCGACCGACCTCGAATCACCCCGAGTTTTTGTGCGCGCTCCCGTTCAAGGTCACGAAGTGATCGCCCGCACGCGGGAATATGACGGGGTGGTTATACCCGCGAGCTTTGGTGATCAGCAGAGACATCTCACCGAGCTCAACATCGCGACTAAATTGAGCGAGTGCTATGCGTCAGGCACGGTCACAGTGATCGTATCACCGGTTTACGGAGCGATGGCACAATTCGCCCAAACTCACGGGGGCGCTCTGGTGATCAGCGATTTCAACGATCCGACCCAGGTGGAAGCTCTGCGCCAGCTGAAAGATCCCGGCCGGCGTAAGCAGCTTTTGGACCGGGCTCGGCGCGTCGCATTGAGCGAGTGTTCATCCGAAGTTATGCGACAGCGCTGGAGTCGCGTTTGGTCTGCACTCGCGCTCACGAGCGCTGGAACGAATACACCGGCAAGCGACTCCCCGCCACAAGGGATAAAAAAAATTCGATGAAACATCAGGAATCTCTCCAAGTCGCGATCGACGCTCAAGTACTCCCCTGGCGCAATGGTGGAGTCGCTCATGCCCTTCTCGCGCTTGTGCGCACACTGGGCGAAATCTCCAGTGAACAAGATAGCTATAAGCTGATTGTCGAATCTGAGGAGGAGGCGGCATTTTGGCGACCTGAACTGGCAAAAAACCAAGCGATCGTATTAAGATCCGAACACCGGCCGCAACGGATCGACTCCGGTGTTCACCGAACCTTGGGAAGCCGTGCGAAATCCGTTGTTCAGCCCTTCGCTCGAGCCATTAAACGTCGGCTTGCCACCCCTCAAAAATGGCCCGAGGTCCCCATTTCCAACGGTTTTTATGAGAGTCTAGGCTGCAACGTTCTGCATATTCCGTGGCAGAATTATTTTCTGACCTCCATTCCAACCATCTACAATCCTCACGACCTCCAGCACCTGTACTATCCAAACTTTTTCACCCCGCAGGAACTCGCCTGGAAGGAGACGATGTATCATATGGGCTGCCGTATGGCCCGAACCGTGGCCGTGGGATCGCAGTGGGCCAAAGATGATTTTGTGCGGCAATACGCTCTCGATCCCGCCAAAGTTCAAGTAATTCCGGAAGGCCCTCAAATCAAACTGGCACCTCCGCTCCCGGCCGAGGTGGTTGAAGAAGTCAAAAAACGTCATCAGCTTCCGGAAATTTATCTCTTCTATCCCGCGATCCTCTGGCCGCATAAAAACCACTCACGCCTGCTTGATGCCCTGGCTGTGCTGCGCGACGAGCGTGGTCTGAATGTGTCGCTTGTCTGCACCGGAACCAAGCGCAAGGAATATTGGCCGGACATCGAGCGGCAGATTAAAGAGCTGCGACTTGAGCAGGCGGTTCATTTTCTCGGTTTCGTCTCGGAGACTGATCTGGCGGTAATTCAGCGCCGCGCGCACGCCCTGGTCCAGACAAGTCTGTTTGAAGCGAGTAGCCTTCCCATTTTCGACGCGTGGCTGGAAGGAGTGCCAGTCGCCTGCTCACGGGTGACTGCACTGCCTGAGCAAGTCGGTAAAGCCGGATTGCTATTCGACCCCATGGATGCTCGCGATATCGCCAACGTAATCGCCCAAATTCTTACGAGCTCCGAAACCCGACAGGAATTAGCGGCACTGGGTGCCCGGCGATTACAGGACTTTGACTGGAAACGAACCGCCAAAGCATACCGCGCGCTTTACCGGCGCGCGGCCCATTTCGCGCTTACCGAAGAAGAGCAGTGGCTCCTGCAGTGGGACTGGATGCGCGATCCAGATCGAAAACCTGTCCCAGGAAACCGCAGTTGATTTCCTCCTCTTGGAGCAAATTCGTTGATCTGTCCGACCTGACATTCCGTTCCGAGAGGCCGTAAGAATGATCGAATTAACGGCAATAACAGCTCGCAAAAGTTGCGTCGTTTCGACCATCGTCAGGAGGTCACTTTTTCATTTTTTGCATGAGCGCTAAACGACATATTCCCATCTCTTTTCCTTCAATCGGCCCCAAGGAAATCGAGTACGTCATGGATTGCATGACCTCCACTTGGATTTCTTCCGTTGGGAAATATATCGACCGCTTTGAAGAGGCTTTTGCCAGGATCGCTGGCGCCAAACATGCAATCGCCTGCTCCAACGGGACCACCGCGTTGCACCTGGCTTTGCTGGCGCTGGGGGTGAAACCAGGGGACGAAGTTCTCGTTCCAACCCTTACATTCATCGCTTGTTCAAATTCCGTCACTTATTGCGGGGCCACTCCAGTCCTGGTCGATATTGATCCGGAAATTTGGTCGATTGATCCCACCCAAGTTGAAGCCCTGATCACGCCGAAGACCCGCGGGATTCTTGCCGTGCACCTTCGCGGCCATCCAGCTGACATGGACGCGCTAAACACCATCGCCCGACGGCACAACCTGTTTGTACTAGAAGACGCAGCCCAAGCCCATGGTGCCGAAGTGAACGGCAAACGTGTCGGTTCGATTGGTGACGTCGCCACCTTTAGTTTCTTCGGCAACAAGATGATCACGACCGGCGAAGGGGGTATGGTTACCACTAATGACGACAAAATGGCCGAATTCATGCGCTTGCTTAAAAACCAAGGCATGACCAAGGAACACCGCTATTGGCATCCTGTTATAGGATACAATTACCGCATGACAAATATTCAGGCGGCAGTCGGACTCGCCCAAACCGAGCGGATCGAGGATCTGGCAGCCGGTCACCAGCGCGTTTCCCAGTGGTATCGTGCGGGTCTGGCCGGCGCGGAAGGGATCACATGGCAAAAAATTCGGCCGTGGGCCAAACATGTGTGGTGGCAGTTTGTTATCCTGATTGATGAGAGCTTCGCCCCGGATCGCGATGCAGTACTCGCACAATTACAGGCGGCAGGAGTCGACGCCCGGCGCCTTTATTATCCGACCCATCAGCTGCCGCCTTATCAGGCCAGCGTGGGTTCGAGAAAATTTCCGGTGGCTGACCGAAACGCGGCACGCGGCATTTGTCTGCCGACGTGGGCCGGACTTAAACAGGACGATGTCCAATATGTCTGCGAACAGCTTTTGAAGTGCCGCCGCTCGTGACGCGAATCGACATTGCGTCAACCATGATTCATCCTGCTGAAACCACTGCCGCCATTCTTGCCGGGGGCCTCGGCACCCGGCTGCGCAGCGTGGTCGCAGACAGACCCAAGGTTCTGGCACACATTGGCCAGCGTCCTTTTATCGAATACCTGCTCGACCAGCTCGCTGACGGGGGGATCAGCGTCGTGGTGCTTTGTGTCGGATATAAAGGCGACATGGTCAAAGAGCACCTGGGCAACTCCTATCGGGGCATGCGCCTATTCTATTCTTTGGAAAGTGAGCCGCGGGGAACGGGTGGCGCCCTCCGCCTGGCGCTGCCGCTGCTGACGGCTCCCACCACTCTTGTGATGAACGGCGATTCCTACTGTGACGCCGGACTCGACGGATTCCTGCAATGGCACCACAACCGCCATTCTCGGGCTACACTGATGCTGGCGAAAACCGACGACACCCGCCGTTACGGTCGAGTGGATACGGACGACCGGAACCGGATCGTTAATTTCCAGGAAAAAGCGGCCACGACGGGCGCCGGCTGGGTCAACGCGGGCCTGTATCTCCTCCAGCAAGAATTGATCGGGGATATTCCCCCTGATCGCAGTGTTTCACTTGAACGCGAAATGTTTCCACGCTGGATCCCGGACGGCCTCCATGGTTATCGCAGCGAAGGACGCCTGTGGGACATCGGCGTTCCCGATGCGTACGCCGAGGCCCAAAGCGATTTCGTCAATGCCATTGCCAAGAACCGTCGCGCGTGACTCCGGACGGCGCTCCCCATTCGTCAAAGGGATGCCCCCACGCTATTTTAGCGATAACCGCCGTCTACCGGCAACCATCGGGGTGAGCTTTCGCAGGATATGATATTCACCACCCTTACTTTCCCGATCTTTCTCGCCATCGTATTTTCGGCGTACTGGCGGTTACGGGATCGCCGTCACCAGAATCTGCTTATCGTTGTCTCCAGCTATTTTTTTTATGGCTGGTGGGACTGGCGTTTTTGCCTGCTGATGGCCTGCTCCTCCTGCGTGGATTTCTGGGTTGCCCGGGCAATCGTTGCCGTCCCGTCAGCAGGGAAACGCCGTTTAATCTTGGGTGCCGGTATCGCCTACAGCCTGGGGCTTCTCGCGTTTTTCAAATATTTCAATTTTTTCACCACTTCATTTGCCGAAGCGGTTGGTCTGCTTGGCTGGCAAATCCAGCCAACGACGCTGAAAATAATTCTGCCGGTTGGCATCAGCTTCTTCACTTTCCAGACTCTCAGTTATACCATCGAAGTTTATCGCGGCCGTCTCAAACCCGCGAATTCATTGATCGAATACTTCGCATTTGTATCATTTTTTCCCCTGTTGCTAGCGGGCCCAATTGAACGGGCGACGCACCTACTCCCGCAGTTCCAACACAACCGCAGTTTCGATCCGGATAAAGCAGCAGACGGCTGTCGTCAAATCCTGTGGGGCTTCTTCAAGAAACTCGCGATCGCTGACCGGTTGACGGGTGCGGTTGATGCGGCCTACGCGGATACCGTCACCGCGTCCGGCGGATCGCTGGCGGTCGCAACGATCCTGTTCGCATTCCAAATCTATTGCGATTTCTCGGCCTATTCCGACATCGCGATCGGGACCTCCCGTCTGTTCGGATTCGATATCATGCGCAACTTTGCGTATCCTTATTTCTCTCAGGATCTCAGTGAATTCTGGCGGCGATGGCACATTTCACTTTCCACCTGGTTTCGCGATTATGTCTTTGTGCCGTTGGGAGGAAGTCGGGTTTCGACGCCACGCAAAGTATTTAACGTGCTCGCGACTTTCACCATCAGCGGTTTCTGGCATGGCGCCGCCTGGCAATTCCTCGCGTGGGGCGCAATCAATGGCACGGCCGTGCTTCCTCAAACGTTGGCGGGGGGATCCGGGGCAAAGCGAAAACCAGGCGATGTCCCCGGTGGGGAAAGCATTATTCCGTCGCCAGCCATAGTTCTGCGCATGGCCGTCACATTTGCAGTCGTCTGTGGCGCTTGGGTCTTCTTTCGCGCAGACTCGATTTCCACTGCGGGACTGATCTTGAAAAAAATTGCGCTGGCGCCGATTCGCGAAAACCCCCACAGCTGGCTTATCTGGAAGACATGGGGACCTATCCGCCTGGTCGTGCTGCTGGTAGTGATCGAGTGGCTCCAGAGACGCAGACTCCATCCTTTGGAAATAGGAAATTTTCCCCGACCAGTGCGTTGGGGAATCTATACAGCGGTTTTTTGGCTGACGTTTTTTCTCATGCCCGCGCAAACCTCGCCGTTCATTTACTTTCAATTTTAGGCATCCAGTCCTTTGTCCCCATTTCTAAAAAAAATCTTTTGGTTTATCAGTATGCAGGCGGCAATTGTCGCCTGCCTGGTGGTCATTAACCGTCGGTCTCCTGATCCTTTCATCGGCGCACTGGCCGACAAGCACGCCCACTTGGCCGCAAGCAAGCAACCTCGTCTGCTGCTTATCGGTGGTTCGAATGTAGCGTTCGGATTCCAATCGGAGTTGCTCGCCGCCACTTTACCCTACACGCCGACCAATCTGGCCCTCCATGCAAGTCTCGGTCTCGATTTTATGCTGGCAGATGCCTTTCCAGACGTCCAACGCGATGACTTGATTTTACTGTCCCTCGAATATCGGTTGCTGCAAAACCAGGCCCCGTCACGAGAACTCTGGGAGGCATTGCTCATTCGACCTGGCGCAGCGAAAAGAATGAAGTGGAGCCGGCTCGCAGACGCAGGCTTCGGATTCATCGCTCACCTTTGTGACCGGGGACTCAAAATCATCACCAGGAAAAACGGCGCCGTAAGATCCGGAATCTATACCCGCGAATCCTTCAACAAATTCGGCGACGTGGCGGCCCACCGTTCAAGTCCACCCATTCGTCCGTTCACCGACGGAGAATTCAAAGACATCAAGGACCTTGGCTGCGCAGCAAACGATTTGGTTCCCGAACTAAGTTCATTCGTCAATGCCTGCGAAGCACGCGGAGCCAGGGTCGTAATATTTTTCCCTCCTTTGGCCGAGGAACTGTTTCGGGACCACCGCTTCGAACTCGAACCCTACGTGACACGCCAAAAATCTCGCTTCGGGGCGCGTGTGCTTGGGCGCCTTGAAGATATCCCCTACCCGGAAGATAAATTCTACGACACGTGCTATCATCTTACGGGTGACGGTTCGGCCCGTCACACACTCCAAATCATCGAACGATTGCAATCGGCCTTGCCGATCAGAAAAAATGACCAAGCAAGCGGCACGGTGCTACTGCCGGCTGGAATCTCGGGCGATGGAATCAGCGGCATCGTCCCGCCCACCTTGTAGTTGTCCTCGGGATCATGATTCGTTTTACACAAAAAACCATCTTGTTCTTGACCTTGCAGGCGGTGGTTTTTTTGGCCCTATTTTCCGGCGCTCGCCGCGCCGTGGATCCGTACATTGCGGTACTGATTAAAAAGCATCATCATTTGGCCACCAGCCCGCGGCCCCGGTTGCTGCTGGTGGGTGGATCTGGCCTCGCTTTCGGCATTCATTCGGATTTGTTGCACCAGGCATTTCCGATCTATACGCCCACCAATCTCGGCCTGCACGCAGGCATGGGACTGGACTTTATTCTTGCTGACTCCCTCCGCGACGTAAATCGGGATGACGTGGTATTGCTTTGCTTGGAATTCGAAATCTGGCCTGTGTTTCGTGGCACCAAGGAACTTTGGGAGGCGCTGTTGTGCCGGCCAGGAACTGCCGCTGGATTGAACAAGCGGTGGCTCGCCGACGATGGTCTCGGGTTGATTGGCCATGTCACGACCAAGGGAATTGAAAGCCTTACCGTGTCTTCACGCCGGGGACCAACCGGGCTATACAGTGCAGAATCCTTTAACGAGTATGGCGACATGATTGGGCATCGCACCCTGCCCCTGATTCGGCCCATGGTCGATGGGGACTCCCGTTCCCGAGAACCATTGGGTTGCGAAGACGAGGAACAACTGCCGGCCGTGAAGAAATTCGTATCCACTTGTGAAGAACGGGGCGCAACCGTAGTGATTGTCGTGCCTCCTGTTCCTGAGCCTCTGTTTCAACTGCATCGGGAGGACATTGCGCGCTATGTTGCGCGCCAGCGTGAAGTATTTGGCGACCGCTTGATCAGCCGGATGGAAGATTTGCCCACTGATGAAAGTCTTTTTTATGACGGGGTTAATCATATGACATGGGCTGGCGGCATCCGGCGTACCGATGCACTGATTCACCAGTTAAAAGCCGCCGGCAAACTGAAGCCTGGCTCTCCTTCCCCGGCACCACACCCTCCAAGCTAACGCAGCGTTACTCTCTTTTTGATCAGTTACGACGCACAAGCCCTATTTTCCCACGTAGCTTCGTGGATCTCCGCCTCATGATTGAACCGTCCAGCAACAAAGCAAATTCCCCCGAGGTATCCCAGTTGCAGCTCTTCGGCATCGGAATAATTCTTGCCCAATTTATTCTGGTGGCGCTGACGCTGCACCAACTCGATATACTCCCGGCCAACTTTCGTAGGGTGATTTATTTAGCGATCCCCGCCTTCCTGGTTAATCACATCCTGCCCGCAAATCGCCGGTTATTGTTTTTTGCCATATTTTCTGTCTGCGGTTTGTATGCATCGCTTAGCGTACCTGTCCTCCCAAACCAAGTCTTCGAATTCGGCGCCTTACCCCGCGCAACCCTCGTTTTGGCAATCGGGGTCGGGCTGATCGGAATCTGCCATCTCCCCTTCGGATTCTGGATTCGCACCGGAATGCTCATGATTGCCGCTGTAATCCTCGCCGCATTTCGCGTCGGCATATTTCCCAGCAATAACCTGGAGATCACGTGGATCGTGGTCCCGATGATTTTTATGTTCCGCATCGTCATCTATCTTTATGACGTCGCGACTTCTCCAAAAAAACCTGATGCCGCTCAAAGCATCGCCTATTTTTTCCTCTTTCCAGTCGCGCTCTTTACTCAGCTCGTTCCCATCATCGATTTCAAAACCTTCTGCCGTTCCCACTACAGTGAATCGCCACTGAACATTTACCAACGCGGCCTTCGCTGGATCACCCGGGGAATAATCCAACTTTTGCTTTACCGGTATGTCAGCGAGGTTTTCTCGATCGAATTCAGTGAAGTTTCGAACGGAACGGAACTAATCCGGTATCTGGCCATCAGCCCGTTATTTTATCTTAACGTCTCGGGACATTTTCACGTCATTGTTGGTTTGCTTTTGCTTTTCGGATTCAACCTGCCCGAGACGAACCACCATTATTTTCTCGCTTCAAGTTTCACCGATTTGTGGCGGCGAATAAATATTTACTGGAAGGATTTCACGATGAAGGTTTTTTATTACCCCACCTATTTCCGGCTGAAAAAGCTGGGGGCGACGCCCGCGCTCGTCATTTCGACATTGTGGATCTTCGTTTTGTCATGGGCATTCCACATCTATTTCACTTTTTGGGCGTCTGGAACAATACGGACGAGCTGGAAGCATCTCTTCTTTTGGCTGCTGTTCGGTTCCTGCGTGTTGATGAATTCCTTGTGGGAAATGAGACCCGGGCGCAAACGATCCATCGCCTCCAGTGCGACGACCTTAAGTGGAGCATTCTGGACAACCATGCGCACCGCACTTACTTTCACTGCAGTCTGGATCCTTTTGGATCCCTTCGGCAATAGTCCTTCCGTAGTGGCTTGGATCGGACTGTGGAAACATGCCGACTGGCACACGCTGATCGGTTTTCTTGGATTAATTTTAATCGTGATGGCCGCGAAAATCGTGATGGAAATCCTGCCCGCTTGGCGCAAAGAAAAGAATCCCGTGAAGCCAGCCAAGGCCGGCTCTTCTCCCAACGCCTGGCGTAGAGACCTGATATTCTGCGCCGGACCACTCAGTGTTCTTTGTATTGTGGGGACCTTAGCGGCTCACATTCAGATGCCGGACTTTGGACTAAAACGGTTGGTGCCACGGTTAAATATCCAGCGATTCTACGATTTGTTGGAAGCAGGCGACTCACTGATCCCCGAAAGCAGTGTGGAGGAGCTGAATCGCTACAAGAACCAATCGTACTATCATGAAGCCAATCGGCAGCTGGATGAAGTTTTCATCGGGCGCCGCATCCCGCGGTATTCACAGGAAGGCAAAGCCCCGGTCAGGGAAGTCGACGACTATCGCGGTGAAGTGCTTGAGACTGGAGTTCAAAGATACGCCTATGAAACTGCGGATTTCCGCACGAATCGCTGGGGAATGCGTAATCGCGAATACGAATTGGCCAAGCCAGCCAATACCCGCCGCGTGGCGCTGCTTGGATCTGCGGAAACGATGGGTTACGGCGTGCGCGAAGAAGAGACGTTTGGCTCGATCGTTGAGGAACAATTAAATCGAACCGAAACATTCGGCCGTTGGGAGGTGCTTAATTTCGCTCATGTCAGCTACAGTCCACTTGCACAAATCGAAGTACTAAGAGGCTTGGCCCGTCAGTTTACCCCCGACGTGGTTGTTTTTGCAGGTCAGCTTTCTGATTTCGGCACGCTCAATGGGCGACTCCGCGTTATGCAACGCCAGGGGAAGCCTATTCCCGACGATTTCCTGACAAATACGCTGACCGAAGCCCGCGTTATCCGGTACATTAATCTAAACGTAGCAGAGAAACGCCTGCGACCCTATGAATCAGCCTTAATGGACTGGACCCTTACCAAAATCGCGAGCGAATGCCGCGTCCTCGGAGCAGTCCCGGTTTACTATCTTATTCCACCAAGTCCCGCAGACCAGTTCAACCTCCAGGATGTTGCAGCTCGAATGGAACAGATGAAAGAACTGGCGACCAAAGCCGGATTTGTGGTGGTGGACGGCTCACACTTGTTCGACGAGGAAAACCTCACGAGGATTTTCTCTGGTCGGGTCACACACTATACCCCAAGAGCGCATAACCTGATCGCGAACGAACTGCTCAAACGCCTCCACACTGATATTATAACTTCGACTGGCGACAAACGCCCGGTGCCGGCACGGTAGACAAGGCCGTTTTTGGCAGACAATGAACAAGATTAAAAACGCTCGAAACATCAGACGATTACTGGGAATAGGTCATTACGGCGGCTTGAGTATCGAACAATAATCACCCAACGTTCCGCCCATGGCATCAGCATCTGAAATCGAATCCCGACTCAAATCCTACGTAATGAGCGAATTCCTCGCTGGAGAGGATCCGGCCCAGCTCACCAGCACCACTCCGCTGGTCACTTCGGGTGTACTCGATTCCATCGCGACCCTGCGCCTGGTTTCGTTTCTTGAACAGGAGTTCGGAGTTTCCATCGATGCACATGAAGTCGGAGCCGATAATTTCGATACCATCGAGAGTATAACCCGGCTTGTTATATCCAAACAACGCGTGTGAGCCATTGCCCATCGCAAAGTATTGTGGCATGGGTCCCCGGGACTTTCTCCATGCACGCAGCAACTGGAAAGGAGGATAAATCCGTTTGCGAAGGATCGATCATCCGCCGCTTTCGCACGAATCCCTCATGACGACGGAATCTAAAACCTCTTCTGGAAGCGCAAGCATCTCGCCTGAATTGCAAATGTTGCGGCTCACCGCCAGCCATTTGACCGCCCAAACAATTCACGTTTTCGCCACGCTCGGTATTCCGGACATTCTGCGCAACAGCTCCAAGACAGCGGCTGAGCTCGCTACGTTAACGAATACAGACCCCACCGTCTTATACCGGGTCATGCGCTTTCTCAGCACCGTAGACGTGGTCACTGAAGAATTGGACGGCCGTTTTAATCTTACCCGCCTTGGAAAGACGCTCTGCACCCGGCCTACCTCAGTTATTCATGACAATACGCTGCTGGTACTTTCCCGCTACTATTGGGCAGCGATTGGAAATCTCCTCCATACCGTCAAAACCGGCCAGAATGCTTTTCAACATGCGTATGGGAAGGGATATTTCGATCAGTTGGGCGATCATCCGGAGGATGCCGTAGTTTTTAATGCAGCCATGAATTCTTCCTCTCAACTGGGAATTTCGGCCATTCTCGCTGCTTACGATTTTTCGGGCTTTAATGACATCATTGACGTTGCGGGCGGCAAAGGAGCTTTGATTACCGGCATCCTCAAGAAACATAAATCAGTCCGTGGCGTTCTGTTCGACTTTGCAGGAGCAATTGATCAATTGGAGCTCGATCCCGCCGTGGCTGACCGCCTCACCAAAGCGCGAGGTAGTTTTTTTGACACAATACCGCCGGGATACGACGCATATCTTATGCGTCGTATCCTTCATGATTGGAACGATGAAAACGCCATAAAAATTCTTCGTCACTGTCGAAGTGGCATGCGGCCCGACAGCAAATTATTACTAATCGAACTGGCAGCGGACAGTGGAAAAACCGGGCACGATTGGGCGACCATGGATTTGCTGATGATGCTTGTGTTGAGCGGCAAGGAGCGGACCGCCACCGAGGTCGAATCCATTCTCTCAGCGGCAGGTTTCCGTGTAATCCGGATTATTCGAACCCACTCCCCTTATTGGATAATCGAATCAATGCCCATATAAGCGGGAGCTGCGATTAAACAAGAGCGCCAATCACGATCATGTCCACCTCTGACTATCAGTTGACGTTCGATGAAGTCCTTCTGCAGCCTGGTTCACTAGAGACAAGGATTGGTGGCGCCTTGGATCGCGCGCTGGAGTTTATGCATCACTCGCAGCCATCCACGCTGATCGATCACTATCTGGCAGCTGCGGGCGGTGTAACTCTAAATGTAATCAAACACTCCATAATTTGCATGGACCATGCTGGGCTTATCACACCGGCAAAAGTCGATGCCCGCGACCTAAACGCGATCGCCGACCGTCACGGTTTCACAGAAAACCACAAAACATTCCCGAGCGTGATTGTGGCAAGCGAGCTTACCGCCCTAAACGGTGGCGTCGCAGTTCCCACCCAAATCTTTCGTGGTTCCAGCCGCCCGACCAGCAGTGGCCATCACTCGTGCGGCATTGAAATGTTTGTGCCTGACACCGAGCCTGAAACGGTTGTTAAATGGATCAGCCGTGGGATAGGAACTCATGTTGCGTTTCGAGTAAAAGAACGAAGCGACGTACATGTTATTTGTCGCCAACTGTCCGGCGCAGGATTTCATATTCCGACGTTTATGCACGGCAGACCGATGGCCAACACCAATGACGGCACCTTCACCGTTTACTTCGATTTGACGGTCGCAACCAGAGTATTTCGTCTGGAATTTTTCCACCGGGCAATGAGCTGAGAAATTCTGCAGCCCAGCCACCATTACCGACTGAACCCACCATCACGCATCGGATGATGACTTCCGCGAACACCAGTCCATCCAGTCTCTATGCACGCCTCGAACAGGTGGTGCGTAGCAACCCCGTTGGAATCGCATTGGCCGAAGGCACCACGCGGATCACCTATCGCGAAATTCTCAACCGGGTCGACTCACTTTCAGGCACATTCCTACAAGCGGGGATCAAACCGGGTGACCGGATCGCAGTAATCCTGCCGAACAGCGCCAACTTCGTGGTCACTGTGTTCGCTCTCTGGCGATGTGGAGGCGTACTTGTTCCGCTCCACGTAAAATTCCAAGAAGACGAGATACTCAAATATGTGGCTGATTGCGGCGTTAGTGCGGTCGTGACCAACGCCCGTCTCGCCACTGTTGTGCAGTCGATCCAGTCCAATCAAGCCGGGGTCGAACATGCCTGGATTTTTACTGAGAACATCCCAGAGCCTAACTATACACACCATCCAATCGTCCCAGCCCCGAAAAAGAACGAAGCTGCAACGCCTCCGGTCGTGGAAATCGATTTCCCTGCGTTAAGCCAGTATTCAACGGGATCCACCGGATTCTCCAAACGCGTCACCCGCACCCACCGGCATCTGCTCGCCGAATTCGATACCGTTTCAAAGCTCCTCGACATTTCTGCGGCGGACAAAATCTTGGGATCGGCGCCCTTTTTTCACAGCTATGGATTGTCCAACGCCGTTCTCGTCCCAATACTGGCGGGAGCTACGCTTTACATAATGGGGGATTTCTTCCCGAAGGACGTCGCAAAATTGATCGAGCAGGAACGTGTGACTGGATTTCCCGGCGTCCCCTTCATGTTTCAGTTGCTCGTCGATCTGCGCAGCTCGGCTGATTTCACTTCGCTGCGTTACGCGTTTTCCGCCGGGGCACCGCTGCCACTCGCAACCGCACAGGCCTTTCTCTCGCAATATCGGGTGGAAATCAAACAGCTGTACGGAAGCACCGAAACCGGGGTCATCTCTTTCGAACGCCAGGGAGTAGCCAGTGCTGAATCCACTGTCGGGGTTCCCATTCCGGGCGTAACGGTCCAAATCGTGGACGAATCCAATCAACCGGTCCCCGATGGCACCGAGGGGCAGGTAAGCGTAGTCAGTTCATATGCCGCCTCCACCTATGACAACCAAAAGGAAAAGAGTGAGTCGTATTTTTCGAACGAGAAATTCTTTCCTGGTGATCTCGGAAAAATCTCGACCAGGGGGCAACTGATTCTTTGCGGTCGCAAGCGCCAATTCATCAACGTCGCCGGCAACAAAGTGGATCCAACAGAGGTGGAAAATGTGTTAAGGGAATATCCTGCCGTTAGCGAAGCGGTGGTTATTGGAGTACCCGACGGCGCAGCGAGCGAAAAAGTAAAAGCGGTTTTGGTCGCTTCTCCCCACTGCACCCGGGCGGAAATCATCGAACACTGCAAACGCCTCGCAGAATTCAAACGTCCCCGGGTGATCGATTTTCGCAAAGAAATTCCTAGGAGTCCGCTCGGTAAAATACTGCGAAAATATTTAATTGATGAACCAAATTCAGGCAAGACCAGCTCCCGTTTCGACCCGCTTGCCGGATTCAGGCTCACAACCACCGCAAAGCCCGGCGCCAATCCGGGTTTCGACTTTGCCACGCTGCCCCCGATTCTCCGACTACTGTTAGTCACTGATGGCACTGTCACAAAAATGTTGGAGGCTTACTTATGGGAAGCAATTGAGGTTGAGCTCCTCTTCCATGCTTTGATCCCGAGCGAACAAGCTTATCCGGAAATCGGCATCAAACCGGGCGATGTGATTCTACTGCAAAAAACAGTCCTGCGCGGGAAGATTACGGGTTCCGCTTACGCTTACGCGGTAACTATAATGCGCAGCGAACATTTCCGGCCGGACATCGTTCGTGACTTGGTTGCCACCAAAAAAGGAGTTGGGGAAATGCTGCGGGACCAACGGGAGGCAACCTTTAGCGAATTGGTTTCCATCGACCAAGATTCCGCGGGTGAAGCAGCGGGAGTTCTAGGCGTCGAACCCAACACCCCCGCAATGACCCGCCATTACAGGCTTTCCCATGGGGGAGCACCCACGATCAAAATCAGCGAGATCTTTCCAATCATCCGTTTCGAAAAATTGTCGTGATTGAAAATTGATTTCTTCACAGTAGCGGCGAACTCTCCCCTATGAACCAGACCAGTGCTTCCCGCCGCTTTGTCATGCTTGATCGCGACGGCACCCTGATTGTCGAACGACACTACCTTTCCGATCCGGAACAGGTTGAATTGCTGCCAGGGGCAATTGCGGGACTTCAGCACCTGACACGTTTGGGCTTGGGTTTGATCCTGGTTACAAACCAGTCAGGAATCGCACGCGGTTATTTCTCCCTGGCCAGATTGAATGAGGTGCACCAACGACTACACGATCTTCTTGCCGCCCACAAAATATTTCTGGACGGGGTCTACGTATGCCCTCACCTGCCGGATAACGATTGTTCCTGCCGCAAACCCCGCACGGGGCTGGTGGCTGCAGCCGCACTGGAAAAAGGATTCGATCCTTCCGAGGGATTTGTGATTGGCGACAAACCATGCGACATCGAACTGGGACAGGCTGTGAAAGCACGGACCTTTTTAGTCCGGACCGGGTATGGAGCCAAACACGCCGCTGAGGCCAGCACGCAAGCCGACTACATTGTGGATAATGTCCTCGATGCCGCGACCATCATTGCCCAGCTTCTTGCACCTCGTTCCACCGATGCACCCGGCCGGACGCTCAACCCGGACTCGCTCAAAGTTTCACCATGATCATCGCTCGCACTCCTTTTCGTATTTCATTTCTTGGTGGAGGAACTGATTACCCCGCGTGGTATCGTCAGCATGGAGGCGCGGTGCTCGCTACCACGATCGACAAATATTGCTACATCACCTGTCGGTACCTTCCGCCATTTCATGAGCACCGCATATCGCTGGTGTATTCGAAAATGGAGCAGTGCAATGCCATCGACGAAATCAAGCATCCGGCGGCCCGCGAAGTGTTGCGTTACCTGAATGTAGACCGCGGCATAGAAATACACACCGACGCCGACCTGCCAGGACGCAGCGGAATGGGCTCAAGCTCCGCATTCACTGTGGGGCTTTTGCATGCCGTCCATGCATTGCAGGGCCGTATGACCGGCAAGCATCAGCTGACCAATGAAAGTATTCATCTCGAACAAGACGTCTTAAAGGAAGCGGTCGGATCGCAGGACCAAGTGCAGGCAGCGCACGGCGGTTTGAACCATGTGGTGTTTCAAGCCAACGGCGAAATTTCGGTCCGCCCGGTCACTATCGCCCCCCAGCGTTTGCAGGAATTCAGCTCACACCTGATGCTTTTTTATACAGGCATCAAGCGTACGGCCGCCACTGTGGCAGAACAGGTGATCAACAACATCGACAGTCGACAACGACAGCTGAACACGATGAAAGGATTGGTCGATCAAGGGCTCGCGATTCTCAACAGCGATAGAAACATAACTGGATTCGGCGAACTCCTTCACGAAGCCTGGCAGTTGAAACGCAGTCTCAACGCCGCTATTTCCAACAACGAAGTCGATTCGCTCTATACCCGTGGAATCTCCGCAGGGGCAATCGGCGGTAAGCTGACGGGGGCCGGCGGCGGGGGCTTTCTTCTGCTTTTCGCGGCACCTGAAAAACACGAGCAAATCAGGCAGGCGCTGCGCGAGCTGATCCACGTGCCGGTCCAGTTGGATTTTACTGGCAGCCAAATCATTTACTACGAACCAGAACAGGATTATTCCGTCGCGGAGAAGTCTCGCGCCAATCAGGTCATCAAACCTTTCCGCGAACTGTCACCGTAGACGCCTTATCCGATCAGCCAAGGAAGCCAGCTGCGCCTAAAATGCCTCTTGCGTTGTCCGGGCGGTTTACGATTTTCAGAGGGAAAAGCCTTCGTAACTTCGCTTAAGAAATAGATTTTCATGAAAATACTCGTCACTGGTGGAGCAGGATATATCGGTTCAGTTCTCGTTCCTGCCTTATTAACTGATGGCCATGATGTTACTGTCGTCGATTCGTTCATGTATCAGCAGACGCCCTTGCTGGATTGTACCGTAAATCCTAAGTTGACGATTATTCGCGGCGACGCCCGCGACGAGAAGCTGATGTCCGGTTTGGTGCCGAAATTCGACGCGATTTTGCCCCTAGCCTGTCTCACCGGCGCGCCCCTGTGCGACAAAGATCCCATCGCCGCCAAAGCCGTGAATCACGACGCGGTTAAGTTTTTGGCCGAACGCAAAAGTCCTCAACAGATGTTGATTTTTCCGTCTACGAACAGCGGTTACGGCGTTGGCGAAGCGGGAATCGAATGCACCGAAGATACCCCTTTGCGTCCGGTCTCACTCTATGGTCGGCTAAAGGTGGAACTGGAAAAATATCTCCTGGATCGCGGAGACTGCGTGACTTTCCGGTTCGCTACTCTTTTTGGCACTGCGCCTCGCATGCGCTTAGATCTGCTTGTTAACGATTTTACCTATCGAGCCGTGGTGGATCGTTTCGTCATCTTGTTCGAGCCCCATTTTAAACGAAACTATCTCCACGTCCGTGACGGAGCGGGTGCATTTCGGCATACGCTGACCAACTATGACAAAATGAAAGGACGAGCGTACAATGTCGGTTTGAGTGACGCCAACATCAGCAAGTGGGATCTGTGCGAGGTCATTAAAAAATACATTCCAAACTTCACCGTAATGGTCGCGGAGATTGGCAAGGATCCCGACCAGCGAAACTACATCGTAAGCAATGAACGTATCGAGTCCACGGGCTTTCGGACGACGATTGGCTTGGATGCGGGAGTGCAAGAATTGATCAGGGGCTATCAAGTAATCCGACGAAATCAGTTCTCGAATGTCTGAATAGCATGGCGCCAAATTTTTTTCACCCATGACTGCGGTGCCGCATACGGCAGTTCTCTTGGCTGGCGGCCTCGGTTCCCGGCTCAGACCTTACACCGTCGTCTTGCCAAAGCCGCTAATGCCGGTGGGCGAAATGCCTATTTTGGAGATCATCATTCGGCAGCTTGCAAGCCATGGAGTGACCCGGATTATTCTAGCCGTGAATCATCAAGCCGAACTGATGCGGGCGTTTTTCGGGACGGGAGAGAGACTTGGAGTTTTAATTAGTTATTCCCTTGAGACCAAAGCTTTGGGGACGATGGGGCCCCTCCGCCTCATGGCGTCGCTGCCGGAGAATTTCATCGTAATGAATGGTGACGTTTTGTGCGACTTGAACTTCGCTGCATTCATTGAACGTCATGAACAGGGCAATCGACTTTTCACCATTGCAGCTTCGCAACGCGAACAGGTGATCGATTATGGGGTATTGCTGAGCAACGATGCGGGCCGGCTCACCGGTTTTTCAGAAAAACCAAAGACCAACTATCTCGTAAGCATGGGAGTATACTGTGTCAGCCGCCGGGTCCTTGACTGGATCCCAGAGGCCCAGCCATTTGGTTTTGACCAGCTTATGCTTAAACTGATTGCAGCGGGCGAATCGGTTAAAGTAGAGCCCCATCCCGGGTACTGGCTGGATATCGGAAGGCCGGACGATTACCACCGTGCAGTTGAAGATTGGCCGCAACTTCGACGAAGCTTGGGGGTTTGAAATGCGTCTGTCCGACCCCGCACCTTTTCCCGGTCTGCACCACGCCTTGGTCACGGGCAGTACTGGTTTTATTGGAGCGAAGTTGTCCCGTCGTCTGGAGCTCGCGGGAGTAACCGTCACCGGACTTTCGCGCTCAGCCGGCTTCAATATTTTAGAACACGAGATTCCAACCGCAGGCGTGGATCATGTCTATCATGTCGCCGGGCTGACATTTGTACCCAAAGCATGGGCTGATCCAGTTTCGTTTCATCTGGCAAATTCTCATGGCACCGTTCGGATCCTCGATCAATGTCGGCGTGCCAATCTTCCGCTTACGTACGTCAGCGCCTATGTGTATGGCCAGCCTGCTGAGTTACCAATTTCCGAGTCCACTCCGGCGCGACCAAACAATCCCTACGCGTTTTCCAAATTTGCGGGCGAAGAAGCCTGCCGGTTTTTTGCGAGTACTTTTGGGGTTAAGGTCAGCATCCTGCGCCTCTTCAACGTCTACGGTCCAGGCCAGGATCCAACGTTCCTCATTCCCACTATCGCGCGTCAGGCCATCGACCCCACCGTATCCGAGATCGTGGTGGCCGATCTGCGCCCGCGCCGCGACTTCGTACATGTTAACGACGTTGTCGATGCACTGGTGGCGGCGCCCCGCCTTCCCCCTGGCCAGACGTTCAATGTTGGAAGCGGCCGTTCGTGGTCAGTCGAAGACGTCATCACCACCTGTCTGATCGCCGCCGGTTCGACCAAATCGTACCGGGATCGAGCTGAGCACCGGGCGAATGAAATTCTTGACGTCGTTGCAAATGTCGGGGCCCTGCAATCCGCCTGCGGCTGGCAACCGGCCACGACATTTGAAAATGGTATCCGATCTGTAATCACAGACATTAAACCATGAAGTCCATCGACATTGTCTGTCCTGTTTTTCGCGAGGAAGCGTCCATTCAGACTTTTCACCGCGCTCTGATCGATGCCACCGCGTCGCTGACCGGGGAATTCAGCCTGCGGTTCATCTATGTAATCGATCCGTCCTCCGACCGCAGTGAAACATTACTGCAAGAAATCGCCCAAAACGATACCCGGGTCGCAGTCATCGTGATGTCCCGGCGCTTCGGACACCAAGCTGCGTTGATCGCGGGTATTGATGCCTCCACCGGCGACGCCGTCGTAATGCTCGACAGCGATATGCAGCACCCTCCGGGCCTGATTCCAACCTTGGTTGACCACTGGCGATCAGGCGCTGACGTCGTCCAGACCCTGCGCGAAGATGGGGCAAATATCTCCGCAGGCAAACGCTGGACCTCCGCGTTGTTTTACCGGTTATTCAAGAAGTTTTCCCATGTCCAAATCAACTCAGGCGCTGCGGACTTTCGCCTGCTTTCGCGTCAGGTGGCGGATATTTTTCGCAATCAATTGCGTGAACATAATCCATTCTTTCGAGGCTTAGTCACGTGGATCGGATACAAAATAGTTTATGTGCCCTTCGCTCCATCGAAGAGGGCGGGAGGGTCTTCCAATTATTCGCTCTCAGCACTGACCACTTTTGCCCTTAACGGACTTTGTTCTTTCTCAAAACTCCCTCTGAGGGTATGCATCGTTCTCGGTTTTGTCCTCGCCCTCCTTAGTATGCTTGGTGGGTTTGTGCTCGTCCTGGAATATTTTATCCGTGGCAACACAGTGGTGCCGGGCTGGGCAACGCTGGTGGCCTTAAATTGTTTTGGCATCAGCATAAACCTTTTCTTTCTGGGAGTGTTGGGGGAATATATCGGTTTGATCTTTGACGAGGTAAAGAATCGCCCCCGCTACCTCGTGGGACGCACCTACGGTCTGCCCACCGCCGGATCCGCAACGCCGATCGGCCGACCTCCCACTTGATCCGGCCACCTTTGGCCGCCAAAACCTTCGTTCCCCGCCAATTGAAATCACAGGAAACCAATCCCGGCGTAAGCCAGCTCGATGCACGCATTGTCGGCCGTACTACGTCGCTGTTTGCACCGGATATTGAAGCGAATCGCAGCCGGTTGGCTGAATGCTTGAAAGACCGCCGGGTGTTAGTTGTGGGCGGCGGGGGTACCATCGGCGGGTGGACTACGCGTCTGTTGTTAGGGTATGCGCCGCAAGCCGTGCACGTTATTGACCATAGTGAAAACTACCTGGCTGAACTGGTACGTGATCTGCGCAGCGGCGTCGGAGTAAATTCAAGCATCGACCTGCGAATGTGGCCGGTCGATTTTGGCGGAGCCATCGCGCAACGTCTGCTTCACGAAGAAGGACCGTATGACATCGTGATGAATTTCGCTGCACTCAAGCACGTGCGGTCGGAAAAGGACGTATACTCGCTGCTCCAGATGCTGGACACCAATATCGTACGCCAATCGCGGTTCAAAACCTGGGTGTCCTCGATTGGAAAAACCTCCAAGTATTTCGGCGTATCGACCGACAAAGCAGCGAATCCCACCAGTCTGATGGGTGCAACAAAACGGCTGATGGAAGACGTGTTGTTCGACGCTGCGACGACGAAATCACTGACGGTGACCTCAGCGCGATTTGCCAACGTCGCATTTTCCAATGGAAGTTTGCTTCAAGCCTGGCTCCGAAGAATTGAACTCGGACAGCCTTTGGCGGTCCCCCGCGACACCCGACGCTATTTTGTCACCCAGCAAGAAGCAGGTGAAATCTGCCTGCTTGCGTCCCTCTTGGGCGGACCCGGGGAAATTTTTATTCCTCGTTTGGATCCGGCGAAAGAACTTCGCCTGCTTGAATCGCTGGCGATCAATATTCTTGAACTTCACGGCCTTGAGGCGGTTCGCTTTGGGGACGAATCAGAAGCCCGTGCATCCGTGAACGATCTCCGGTTGAAGCGTCGCTGGCCGCTTTTGATTACTCCGCTCGATACCAGCGGCGAAAAACCGTACGAGGAGTTTGTTGGCAAAGGAGAGCGATCCTATGAGGTCGGACTGGCCAGCCTGCTTGCCGTTCGGCACGCCGGCGAACCACTCAGTGCCGGTCTCATCGCCCGCCTTTCGCAATTAGTCAGCAGCTCTGAATCGGGCACGCGCAAGGAGGATTTGGTTTCCGCCATTGCCGCGGTAATCCCTAATTTTCGCCACGTCGAAACTGGGAGAAGCCTTGATCAACGCATGTGAACGGGCGCGAGCGAAAGCGCAACTAACGGGGACCAATCGTTTGGCAGCAGAAATATCTCGAGCTGATTTGTTGCGGAAGAATCAAGGATTGATGCATCGGGACCGGCCTGCAATCTAACTACGACCAGGCTTTTCTGCATTCATGAATTTCATCGACCGCGCGTCCTCGTTCGCCAGCAACCGCCGCTTGCACCTGTTTGCTTTTGTAGCAGTGGTTGCAGTAATAGTGGCCGTTGCGATCTGGGGGCACCGGGCCGCCGCAATGACGCTCCCGGTGCCTTCCGGGGACGAGGCATTGTTTGTCTGGCAAGGTCATGCATTCGAGCAGTCCAACTCGTTTGTTGCCCCTGAACTGGACGCGACCAAACCCATCCTTCTCTTACCTCTTACCTATTCCGGTTTGCTCGGAATTGTATTCAAAATTTTTGGATGTTCGATCGGTGTAGCGCGCAGTCTATCGTTTATTTTGGTGCTCCTTGCCTTTGCGATTTTCGGGGCGGTGATCAGACAACAAAAAGCTCCGCTGACCGCCTTGATATTAACCGGCACGATCCTGCTCAACGCACGATTCCTGGTCATGGGAAATGCGGTAAGAATGGAACCACTGTTCCTGGTCAACCTGTGTGTCGCGCTACTTCTGATGCAACGCGGCCAATTGTGGGCGGCACTTGGAGTTCTTGCGATAAGTCCAATGATCCATCCGAACGGGGTCTTGTATCTGGTACCCGCAGCAGCATACGTCTTTCTAGGTCACCCTCTGGCCAGACAACGACCAGACCAGCGGGCGCTCATTATCTTCGCTGCGGCTGCAATCCTTTGGATCTCCCATGGCCTCTATGTGCTGAAGTATTGGGATGGATTTGTGCATGACTGCGCGCACCGGTTTGGGGAAATGGCCACGGGAACCGGAAAAGGTGGGCTGGCCCGCTTAGGTGGTTGGCGTGGAGTGATTGGCCCGGGACTAATCGTCATTACCGCACTGTTGGGGATATGGCGGCGGGTACCGGTTGGTTACCTGCTTGTATTTGCCACAGGGGCATGGCTGCACAGCCATCTCCGGTTTGAAGAGCCTTACGAACCCTTCGGCGATCTGGCATATCTTTTGATCACACTTGCGCTTCTTGAAATCATCACCTCCAGCTTTTCTTCAGTAAAGAACTTGCCCATTGAACGCTGGCGGCCCTTGGCGTCAGCTGCCTTGGCCGTCTTTTTGGTCGCTGTATTTCACCGCGCCGGCCGAATTGAAGGCCCGCTCGGCTATCTGGAGGATATGGAGGTTTCCGGCATGCACATAGACAAACATGGGGCCTATTTCGTTGAAGAAGATCGCCGGGTCTTGCGCGAGCTGATCAACTCCATCAAACCGGGCAAGCCGATCACCGTCGAAGTCTATCCATGGTCAGATGCTCTTCTTATCGCCGACTTACAGGATAAGCGTGTCCGGTATCAGGTCCCCTATTTCGACTCGGTCGTCAGACCTGCCAAGGAATGGGTTTGGGGTTACGGCCCAACGGATGCTCCGGTCCCGGATCTGTATATCGTACGTACGTCGCGTTACACCGCGCCTCACTTGCGTTTCCGGCCTGACGTAATGCTTGCCCGTGCGGCAAAACATCCGGAAGTGGAAAAGCCGAGGATCGTCCATACAAGGAGCAACACTGAGATCTGGTACGCGATGCGGTCTGAAAAAATAAAAAATCCCAATTAAAGGTTCCCAAGAGCCGCATGAATATCTGCATTGTATCCGGCGGCACACGCCTTCGATTGCCATCGCCAATAAACCACAAAATCTATGCCGATATACACAAATTGGATTATCGGCTGGAATGCGGATCCAATGGCAGACTTAAAAATCCATTTTACTTTAAACTCGATGTCATCGCCCGGCTGCTACCGTCCTACGACTGGATATTCTGGATCGACGACGATGCATTCTTCACCAATTTTTCGGTGGATCCGGGCGGGGTTTGTCGGTCGCAGGCCCACAAAACATTTCTTATTCTTGCTGACGGACGGGTCAGACCTGGCGACGGATGGACGCGAATAAACTCGGGGGTTATTCTGGTGCGCAACTGCAAAGAAGCCCGGACATTCCTGCAGAAGTGCCTGGACACAGAGATCGCCACGGTGCGCTCCTGGTGGAATGAAGCTGACCATGGAATGTTCACCAACAGTGATCAGGATACGCTGCTGTATCATCTACTCTGCTCTCCCGTTCAGGATTTCTTTGAGATCGCTCCGCATTTGGATTTGAACGCCCGATCCTATCACTACTCAAAAGAAATTACTGAACATTTCATCTGCCACTTTCCGGGGCTTCCAGACAAGGTGCGTGCAATCAGACAATTTAGCGACCGCTTTGGAGTCGGCCTCACCTTGGTGCCAAAGACCCTGCTTAAAGAACACGGCTACGAAAGAGTCGTCGACGACGATTTTATTTTACAGCCCAAACGACCGTTTCTAGAGCGTGTCCAACGCCGTTTGCACCGCCTGTTATCGCCCGGTAAAAACGCCTAGCCACTTGGACGATCAAGTTTCGTCAGACCGGCGTTCTTTCCCGGTTGGCTAATAAATCCAAGGACCGATTATCCCCGGTATGTTGAAGTTGATCGTAAACGCAGACGATTTTGGCCTCTCGGAAAAAACCAACGAAGGAATCCGACAGGCCCATACACAAGGGATATTGACCTCCGCCTCGCTGATGGCGAACGGACATGCCTTCCAGCACGCAGTAACAATCTGCCGGGAATCGCCGACATTGGATGTAGGCGTTCACCTTACATTGATCGAAGAACGTCCCCTCCTCGAGCCTCGGCTGGTGCCAAGCTTGGTCGATGAAAAAGGATTTTTTCCGCGACATGCGACTGTGTTTACCCGGCAGTATTTCCAAGATAAATTTTCCCTTCCCGAAATCCGCGCTGAGCTTGAGGCTCAAATTCAAAAGATTGTCGAAACTGGAATTCACCTCACCCATCTCGATAGCCACCAGCATATTCACATGCTGCCCAAAGTCCTTAAAATCGCCGTCGAACTTGCCAAGAAACACCGCATTCCGTTCGTTCGATTTCCACGGGAAAAAATTGCCGTTTACATGGCTAAACGTAGAGGTGCAATTTCGCGCGTCATTCAACTTCTGGTGTTACGGTCGTTCTGCCACGCGCGCGCTCGCGCCGCCGTTGCCCACACCGATCACTTCGCCGGTTTTTTTTACGGCGGCAAAATAGATCGGGCGAATTTGCGCGAAATTATCGAGCACCTTCCAGATCGCGGAACCTGCGAGCTGATGTGCCACCCCGGGCAAGCCGACCCTACTAGCCGTTACACGCACTGGGGATATCATCCGCAGAACGAATTGGATGCCTTGATAGATCCTGCCTTGGCTGAATTGCTCCGGGAAAAAGGTGTGGCTTTGACTTCTTTTCGGGATCTGGTCGGACAATAGCTCACGACATAACATGTAGTTTCGGAATAGGACTTGCGAAACATTGCTCCCTATTAGTTTAGTTCCCGTTCCATCGGTCCAACCCCGATGTTTCAGCGGTTTCGGCGTTGCGAATATGGACCGAATGGCCTTTTTTATGCACTGAAAATCCATGGGAGATTTTATCGAATATCTGTCAATGGAGACGGAAGACCTGGCATATCTATGGGCGTTTTTTGCATGCTTGCCGCTGCTTTGGCGCCTGCACCAAGCCGGCAGACTTTTGTTGATGCCCTTCCGCCGCCTCTTCCCTTATTTGCCGGAAAAAAAACCCAATGGGGAACCTTCCGTGTTGCTCGATCTGGGATGTGGTCATGGCGGATTTCTTGCCTTGGCCAAGCATGCCCGCCCGGACATCGAGGTGGTGGGCCTCGATTTGTCGTCGGAAAAAGTCGCTGCCGCTCGCCTTGCTTTTACCAGTGCCCATTGTCCGGTACGAGAATTGGCGGTCATGGATATTGCTGATTTCCCCAAACAGTCGGTCGATGTAATTACCATCCTTGATGTGCTCTATCTGGTCCCTTTACAGCAGTGGGATCACATTCTCAGCAAGTGCTACGAATGTTTGAAACCCGGTGGCCGACTGCTACTGAAGGAAATGGATCGTTCAATCCGCTTCAAGTTTGCGACACTTTGTCTTGAAGAAACACTCGCCGTCAAAGTCTTGGGGCTGACATTGGGGAAAAATTTCACTTTCCCTTCCCCCGAAGAAATCACGCGTCGCACAGAGCGAGCCGGGTTTAACGTGCAAAAAGTGTCGATTCACCGTGGCTACGCCGTCCCTCACACCTTGTGGATCGGAAACAAGTAAACCTCGCGTGCAAACGACCATCCCCGGAGAATTGATCCGGGTTTTGACACCTTAACCCGAGCTTTAGCTTTCCGCGAAAAACTGGTCTTCCAGCACAAGACAGATACAATGATAGATGGGTAGGTGAAACTCTTGAACGAGATAGGTCTCAGTGGCGGGAGCACGCACGCAGATTTGCGCGAGTTCCTTCAGTCGTCCACCGAGCATTCCAGTCAATCCGATGGTTTTCATTCCGATGCGGTTCGCCACCTCCACGGCATGCGCCACGTTCCTGGCATTTCCGGAGGTACTGAATGCGAGGAGAATATCGCCAGGCTTGCCTATTCCATTGACGAGTTGCGCATAGACATACTCAGACTGGCAATCATTGCTCCAAGCGGTCATCGCAGCCACCAGTCCTCCCAACGCGATTGCGGGAAGCGCCCCTTGCAAATGATCCGCCAATTCATCTCCCAATTCAGCACGCCGCTTTCCGTTAATGCGCCTTTTTCGCAAAAAACCCTTGAGTAGCTCTGCTGCGCAATGGTCAGCATCAGCAGCGCTGCCACCGTTGCCGCAGAGTAAAAGCTTGCCTCCCGCACGATAGCCGTTGGCCAAAACGTCAACTGCCTGTTGAATATCAGGGAGGCATTGAGCAAGTTCAGGACGCCGTTCGAGTAGCTTGAGATAATGAATGTTCACTGAAGCGCGGGTTGAATGATGCGAATAGAGCGGCCGCAAATTGATGAAACCAATGGCACAATAGTAACGAAGGGACCAAGCGATTTTGCCAGACAACAACGATCGTTAATACCCCGGCCTTTACCAGCATCCCATGATGTAGACAGCCAGTGTACTTTCGACTAAGTGCACAATTATGGCGTTGGCGACCGAGCATAAGAGGCTATTCTTTTCCCAATCACTCCCGCTTTCGTGGAGCAAGTTAACTCCGCAAATTAGGAATTCTGCAACGGCACTCGAGACTATGACCCTCAAGCTCAAATACCACATGCGGGATAACAAACTTTTTTGCTCCGAATAAGCCTTCCGCTGAAAGATTGACTGTCACTGGAAATTGCAATTGTTTTGCATTGACGAAATAACCCCGTTTGTTAAAAAACTGTAAGCTCATGAAACTTTTCTTTTCCCCGGTCATTTTGTTCTGTTGCGTAGCGGCCTATGCAGGCCCGATCACATTACTAACTGACTCACGTTATCGTTTTTCGGATGGATTCGCAGAATACGATTCCACCAGCAGTTATTTGAGTGGGCAACAGTCGATCTCTTGGAACAAGACGTCCAATTCTCCATTTGGCGGAATGGACGGATACGATTTAAATGAAATTCCTGTAGGCTATTACAACGGTGGGTCAGGTACCTATATGAAAGGCTTGGTCGGAATGAGCAGTAATTTTGCCGACGGAGAAATCAAAGCCAGTGGATTTACATCAAGCTTTCTGGGCGTAGCCACCTCGGGCGCGCATGCTCAAGTTGGTGACGATGGATACGCCCGTCTTGATATGAAGTCGCACTTTGAAATCACTTTTCAGGTCAACGAAGCAGTCTTCTTTGATTTTACTGGATCGATACTCGGGGATTGTTCTGTGGCGTTTTTTTCTAACAACGGTCTTTCCCTGTTCGGCGACGATATCTTCAACCATTCCGGCATTCTAAATTCTGGAATCTATACGATATTAGGAGATGCGTCCTCTTGCTTGGAACAAAACTCCGAAGGAACGTCTTCGGAAAACAAACAGTTTAAGCTCGATCTGACATATCATCCCGTTCCCGATCCTGGTTCTACCACATCACTTATCGCTATTGGACTGTTGTGTTTCCTGCCCTTTGCGAAACGCAAGGTATTCTGAAACGACCAGCGACAAATTAGCTGTTGCCGTTCGCAAGTTTCTTGCCCGTCAAAGGTTGGTTGGAATAAACCCGAAACTCGGCACCAACGACAACATGGAGTTGGCTGTGAGTAAACAACCCGGCCGCATCAACAACATGCTGTTCGCGAGGGACACTGTACACCATCCATACGGTTCTCGGAACGCGTTGTACTGACCTCCGGATGTTTTCGAGCACTTGGGCCAGCACGGGAGCATTGAAGGGATCGAGCATGAAGAATACCGTTTCATCATCGCGCAGCTGATACTTCGTTACGTCTGATTCGATCACTTCGATCTGTGACAAACTAGCGAATTTTTGAGCAAACTTCCTCACGTTCTCGCGTGCGACCGCACATAACACGCCAGAAAATTCCACTCCGATAACTTTGCGGAATCCATATTTTGCCGCTAACATCAATGCCCGCCCCTTCCCAGATCCGAGGTCGACGAACACGCCGTCACGAGGCAGTTTCAGGCGCTCCATCAATTTTCGAAAGGGAAGTTCCTTGCTTGCACCATAATTGACGCAATGGACGATGTTCTCGGAATCGGTGGCAATTTCTTCGCGAGGTATCCGGCGAGCTGTATCCGTGCCATACTTCGGGTCGAACCTGGCGTCGATGATAACACTCCAGATGATAACCAACGTTTGGCCTAAACCGTAGCGTCGAAGGCTGTCGAAAAACCAGCGCACGGGGTTCTTTCCTAGAATCCGGATTTTACTCATGGGGTTATTCAAAAGCTTCGTTATTGGGAAATCTTTTTCCAAGCCAATAGGAATGAAAAATCAACGATTGATGGCGATAGCCTGACCACCCACCTTGCATTTCCCTTGACGATCTAAGTTGCGTCAAATGCCATCGCCTCGTCGAGCCTAAGGCGGAAAACGGTTTCCCCTGCGAACAAATCGTGATCATCGCATATCGAGAAGCGCTTCAGCCGCTGAATAAAAATCCCTGCCCCCGACGCAGAGTGATTCCACCCAACAGGCTCGAACCGAGCAACTGGGAATTGGCAACTTCCCTGCTCGCCAATCTCGCTGGTGATTCGCGACCAAAGCTCCGGGCTGCATTGCAAAAACGCCTTGGTGTCGACCAAGTGTACTTCGCACCATCGGCGCGCTGCGCTATCGCTCAATTGCTTTCGCTCCTTCCTCAATCCGAGGTTGTGATGCCAGCCTTCAACTGCGAAGTGGTAAAAACCGCGGTAGCAGCTGCGGGCAAACGTATCATTTATATCGATGTCAGCAAAAATAGTGTAAACGCAACCTCCACCGAATTTCGTAACGCTGCGAAACCCGGACGAATTTTTCTCATCACGCACCAATTCGGCGTGCCTACTGATGTCGAAGCGATTTGCGAAGTCGCACGTGCTCACGGGTGCGTGACGATCGAAGACGCCGCCTGTTGTCTCGGAGCAGTAAAGAAGGGACGACCCCTGGGGACCTTCGCCGATTTCGGGGTATTCAGCGTTGAAAATTGGAAACGATTGTCCGCATTTCGCGGCGGAGTAATCGCCATAAATAACGACGCTCATTTCAATCCTTTACTCATTGCGAAAAAGCCTTTTGTCGCCACCGCGCTGAAGTTTCCTTCCCGTGAGGTCCTCGCCGCCGCTGTGCGCAACGTCGCAACCATCCCTTCACTATATGGACGCGTGATACTACCCAAACTCATCGAAAAATACTTTCAACCTGCGCCACCCCCAGATTCCGGTTTGAGTAACATAACGCGGGGAGTCGCGTTCACCCGCGAATTTCATCCATATCAAGCCCGCCTCGTACTTGGTATGGTCCAGCGTTTGGATCGCATCCGCGCCCATATCGCGCAACTGGTGGCGATCTACCGAGAGGCTTTCCATGGTACCCGTGTGACCATTTTACTACCGGGCGAATATGATCCGGCGGGACTGCTTCGTTTTCCCATTTCGTTTTCGCCGGGAACCCGGGCTGAAGTACTACGCGCCGCGCTCAAACGCGGAATTTATCTCGAAACAGAATTTGAGCAGCCACTACCAGACGTATCGGTTTTGTCGCAATTTCCCCATTCCGTGCGGGCAGGGCGCGACACTTTGCTGCTTCCCCTCTACACAAGTCTTTCCTTAAAAGAGGCGTCTTGGCTAGCCCGGCAGATCAGAGAAATTGCAGCGGAGTTAGGTTGATTTTACAGGGTTTATGCGGTGACTTATCTTGTATTTAGTTATTATTAGCAAGCGGTTTATATCGAAAATGCGCGGCTGACCAATTCACTAACAGGACGGTGATTGCGTTCAGATTCCGGACAGCGTTGGATGGGCAGCGTAATTACCCAGCAAAACTATTTCCGCGACACTTGCCCCCTTAAACTCCCACTGCGACAGCCATGGCATTTTCTTCGCTACCTGCCTGTTCTATTCGCGCAATTTGCTCCAGTGTTCCTGCCCGATGCTTTGATAATCTAAAGGAAACCACCGCGTTTCCTATCCAGGAAGTCGACAAAGTAGTGAAGATGGCGGGCGTCCGGACGCGGCATGTTGCGTCGGATTCAATCTGCAGCAGCGATTTGTCGATTGCCGCCGCAAAACGCGTGCTGGAACGAACTGATTGGAAACCCGAATCGGTCGACGCTTTGATTTTTGTCACACAAAGTCCGGATTATCTTCTGCCATCAACGTCGTGCCTGGCACATCGCGATCTCGGCCTTTCGGATCAATGCGCTGCTTACGACGTAGGCTTGGGTTGCTCAGGCTATCCATACGCACTGTGGCAAGCGGCCATGATGCTTTCATCTGGCGGATTGAAGCGAGTTTTGTTGTTGCATGGAGAGACCCCTAGCCGCTTCTCCGACAATTCAGATCGCGCCGTCGCCTTACTTTTCGGCGATGCCGGTTCGGCCACCGCTCTTGAATTTGATCCTGCCGCCAACCGCCGTCCACCTTGGGCATTTGGATTGCACACCGATGGAAGCGGCTGGCGCGACTTGATCATTGAAGGCGGTGGTTTCCGCGATCGTACACCGGAAGATCCAAAGAAGCTGCGGGTCGCTATGAACGGAGCGAATGTTTTTAATTTTACGATCAAACGGGTGCCAGCTTCCGTGGAGGAAATCCTGCAGCGATCCGCGACGTCGTCGGATGCGATCGACTACTTCGTTCTGCACCAATCAAATTTGTTTATCATGAAGCATCTGGCCAAAAAGATGCAGATTCCGGACGCAAAGCTCCCCTTGATCATCCAACGCTTCGGCAGCACCGGCGGTCCGTCCGTGCCATTGACCATCACCCAGGGAAATTTGACGCGTTCCTCCGATCGTGCACTGCGCCTGTTGTTGGTCGGTTACGGCGTCGGTCTATCTTGGGCCACAGCGCTGATCGATCTTCCTGCAGACGCCGTACTCGATCACGTGGAGGTCGGCGACAAATGAGCCGGCCAGCTCATTAGACGCAGCGCACGTGGTGATCGCCGCTCGCCTCCAGTGTCCCAACAGAATTTAACACCTATGAGTCAGGAAAACGCCTTAAAATGGTTTGCCGAACTTTTCGGCCTGCCGCCCGCCAGTATCACGCCCGCCACGACGCGGACCGAAGTCCTTACCTGGGATTCGCTCGGCGTCCTGACTTTGATGGCCGCACTCGACGAAACATTTAATATTGTCGTGAACGATGCCGATATGCGCGCGATGCAGAAAGTCGGAGATGTCCTCGACCTGCTGAACAAACATGGCAAGCTCGCCTGAAGAACAAACATGCGCTTTATTCTCGTCGACGAAATCCTGGAAATGGCACCTGGGCGCCACATTCGGGCGACGAAATTTATTTCGCCCGAAGAGGATTATTTTCGCGACCACTTTCCAGGATTCCCCGTGGTGCCTGGCGTGCTCCTGACCGAGATGATGGCTCAGACCGCCGGGAAATGTCTTGATGCGGAAAATCCCGCGCGCGGAAAATCGATGCTCGCGAAAATTAATGGCGCCAGTTTTCGGGACTGGGTTCGTCCCGGAGAAACGGCATTGATTCACGGTGAAATCCGCACCAGCCGCCCGCAGTTCGCGACCGCCGACTGCCGGATTGAAATCGGAAGCCGGTTGGTCTGCTCGGCCGAGCTGCTATTTTCATTCGTAATCATGGAAAAGTTTTCGCCCGGCTACCGTGACGAGGTGTTGGAGCGTTTTCTCGGCAAAATAAAATCCAAAAAATCCATCTAACGTGGCGACCAATCCTTCATTTCCGCTGCAGGGGAAAATCGCCCTGGTCACCGGGGGCACACGGGGAATCGGCCGGGCGATCTCGCTGCAACTCGCGCGCGCCGGCGCGAAAGTGCTCGCGAACTACGTACGGGAGGGTGAGACCGCGGACAGTCTCAAACGTGAGGCGGACGCAGAGGCGGTGCAAATCGAACTCGTACGGGCTGACATTACCGGCGACAAGGGCCTGGAGCGATTGATCAATGCCGTTGATGCGAACGGTTCTGCCCTGTCGATCTTTGTCCACTGCGCCGCCACCGGCGTGCATCGTCCCGTCGAAGAACTCACCCTGCGCCAGTACGACTGGACCTTCGCTTTGAACGTCCGCGCGTTTTTCGAAGTTGTGCACCGCCTATTGCCTAAATTTTCCCGAGGCAGCAGCATCGTCGCTTTGTCCTCGGAAGGCGCCGTCCACGCCGTGCCACACTACACTCTCGTGGGGGCGTCGAAAGGTGCATTGGAATCCATGGTGCGGCACCTGGCCGTGGAACTTGCGCCACGCGGAATCCGCGTGAATGCACTCTCACCGGGTTCGATCGTTACGGATGCCTGGAAGGCAATGCCTGACGCGGATCGTCGTCTGGCCGAGGCGGCGGCGCGAACGCCCTCCGGCCGCCTGACTTCGCTGGCCGAGGTGGCGAGCGCTGCGCAATTTCTTTGTTCGGATGCGTCGTCTGGCATTGCCGGCCATACTTTGGTCGTCGACGGTGGCGCGCGTATTCGCGCGTAGCCGGCGACCTGAACGACCACGCCAACTGCAATGCTCACCTCAAAACCACGGTTGCCGATCAAGGAAATCCTCTTGGTTGGGTTGTGGCCTTCACCTTTAAAAAAGCTGATTTACCGGCTGCGGGGCTACAAGATCGGCCGCAATGTTTCCCTCAGCCTGGGTTGCGTGGTCACCGGTGACAGGGTGTCCATTGGCGAAGGAACGCAGATTGGTTTTTTCAGCATCATCAGGGGGCGTTCGGTTTCGATCGGAAACCACGTCCAAATTGGCACGATGTCGTTTCTCGACGTGCCTTTCATCGAAATTGGAGAAGGCTCGAAAATTAACGAACAGGTTTTTATTGGAGGCCTCCAATTCCCGAATTCGAAATTCGTGATGGGGCGCAATTGCCAGATTATGCAAATGAGCTTCATCAATCCGACCCGTTCAATTACGATTGGCGACGATTCTGGGATCGGAGGTCATTCGTTGTTGTTCGGACACACCTCGTGGTTGAGCAAGTTCGAGGGCTATCCGGTAGAATTCGATTCGATCGAGATTGGTCGGAGTGTATCCGTGGCGTGGCGCGTATTTATCCTGCCGGGCGCAAAAATCGGCGATGGCGCGGTGATCGGGGCCAATTCGCTCGTACGCGGCACCATCCCTGAACAATGCCTGGCCGTGGGCTTTCCTGCACGGGTGGTCAGTAAATCACCGGAACTTCCCCGCATTCTTTCAGAGGAGGAAAAGAAACGCTATCTGGAGGAAATGGTTTCTGAAATGATCGAATTTTTCCGCGGTTTCGATCTGACCTGTGATCAAAACAATGGGGACTGGATTATCTCTCAAAAGAAACGCGGACTGTTCGGTGCTTCCCGCCAGGCATGGACGCTGCGAGTCCTGTCAACCGCCGGCGAAGACCTCAACCGGGACATAAACCGGTCGCATGCTGACGTAGTCCTTAGCCTCCATCCCCTCACGGCAGAAACACGGCGCGGATTAAATGCCGCATATTCCGTGTGGATCGATATTCACAACAAGGAGCGTTCTGACTTCGGCAATGAATTGGGGGAGGAAGTCGCGATGTACCTCCGCCGTTATGGAGTCCGGTTGTTGCGCGAGAAAACAAACGCTTAAGAATTTGCCCGGGGCCACGTGAAAAATGATTCGGCAGCCATGCAGGGCAAACGCGTCGTTATCACTGGCGCGACTTCAGGGATCGGCCGCGCAGTCGCTCTCGCGTTTGGAAAACTTGGCGCGAACCTGGTTCTTGTCAGTCGCAACGCAAAAGCGGGCGCAATTTTAGTGCAGCGGTTATCCGCTGCCGCACCGGCATCCCGTTTCGAATTTATTCCTGCAGACCTTTCCTCGCTAGGAGATGTCCGTGCGGTCGTCGCAAAAATTTCCGGATATTGGTCATACGTCGACGTACTGATCAACAACGCTGGCGTCCGCATCGATCATTACGAGCGCACCCCGGAAGGGTACGAAAAAACTTTCGCCACCAATCATCTGGGACATTTCCTTTTGACCGGTTTGTTACTGGACCGGTTGGCAGCGTCGACTGAACCACGCATTATCACGGTGGCATCGAGCGCAGCCGCCCAAGCCAAAAACGATGGCTTCTGGCAGTACGACTCCGCTAGCTACGACCGCCGGCAGGCATATGCAAAATCCAAGCTGGCTAATCTGCTTTTCACCAGGGAACTCGCGCGCCGGCTCGCCGGCGGTAACATTCGATGCCTCGCGGTGGATCCGGGCATTGTTGCCACCCGTTTTGCCCGCAACAATGGGCTTCTCGCCTGGATCAAACATCTGGTTTCTCATGCGCGAAAATTTGAACTGAAGAGCGCCCGGGCGGGCGCTGATACGGTCATTTATTTGGCCTGTATTCACCGGCTACCCCTCGATGGTTCGGGCCAATGCTATCGCGACCGCCAGCCGACGATAATTTGTCCGGCAGCGAACGATCTGACGCTGGCAGCTAGCCTTTGGCGAACGAGCATCACCCTTACAGGCTTCGATCCTGCCAGCACAGTCGCGGGATCGCCCGGACTTTTCGGCCGTAATTTATCCAGCAATTGAGTTGTCC
>JADMIO010634408.1_pt1 | contig 71330 bp, 66 predicted proteins | sample 8958161 | NCBI WGS metagenome assembly JADMIO01 (sample SAMN16585339, study PRJNA669376) | soil metagenome | isolation source: Crop rotation soil | place: USA: Cullars Rotation, Alabama | collected 2011 | reverse complement strand
GCCGCGACTTCAAGTCACGTGAATTCCAAGCTTCGGATCCCACTGTGCTGGAAAGTCGAGCTGGTGAGCCAGCGCTTCCACTTCGTGAAGCGCACGATGGAGAATCTTTCGCTGCGCTCGAAGCTGGATTACGTCCTCGCCAAAGGCCGCGACGCATACATGCAAAAGCTGGGCACGTTCGATGCCGAGCTGGCGAAGCAGATGGAAGAAGTGGATGGCTACTTCCAGACGATCCTGCAATCGAACGAGCCGACGGTGCTGCCGGAAGGAAACTTCGACAAGCTGGTGGACATTGCCGCGCGTCATTACCTGGACTTCGACGGCGAGGAGAAGTCGCTGCTCACGCCGGACGAGGTCCGGCTGCTCTCCATCCGCAAAGGCTCGCTGGATGATGAAGAGCGCAAGCAGATCGAGTCGCACGTGCTGCACACGGTGAATTTTCTGCAGCAGATCCCGTGGACGAAAGAGATCAAGAACATCCCGGCGATCGCGCGCGGGCACCACGAGAAGCTGAACGGCGCGGGGTACCCTTACAAGCTGAGCGCGGCGGAGATCCCGGTGCAGACGCGGATGATGACGATCTCGGACATCTTCGACGCGCTGTCGGCGTCGGACCGTCCGTATAAGAAGGCCATCTCGATGGAGCGCGCGCTCGAGATCCTCGGCTTCGCGGTGAAAGATGGCGAGATCGACGGGTCGTTATTCGAGATCTTTAAGACGGCGCGGGTGTTCGAGCGCTGGAAGATCGAGCCGTATCCCTACTGAGCGGTTCCCCGTTTCCGGTTCCCTGTTTCCCGAAAACGCACACTCCGCTGGCCAGGCCTCTGCTTTGTATTAGAAAGTACTTGACAACCTTCTTGCGGCGGGAGGATTCTAAGTCGTCGATAGCCATGGCAGAAGACAGGCAGAGAACGCATTCGCGGCGTCCGGCGGGGAGGAAGCTGATCCCGATGGAGCCGGTCGAGTCCGGCGAGAATACGCCGTTGGCCGGCGAGGTGCGGCTCGACGACCTTCGATTCATCCGGCAGACGATGGCGAGCGCGGGCTCGTTCACGGCGGTGAGCGGGCGCGGGCAGATGCTGGTGGGCGCGAGCGCGCTGGTAGCGGCGGCGGTTTCCAGAAACATGTTCCTCGGATCGGGATGGATCGAGATCTGGCTGGCCGAGGCGGCGGTGGCGATCGCGATCGCGGTGCTCAGTTCGGCGCGCAAGGCGAAGCGCATGCAGGTCCCGCTGTGGAGCGGGGTGGCGAGGAAGTTCGTGCTGGCGCTGCTGCCTCCGCTGGTCGCGGGCGGCGTGCTGACGGCGGTGTTGTGGTGGGGCGGCGAGCGGCACTGGGTGCCCGGCGTGTGGCTGCTGCTGTATGGCACCGCGGTCGTGACCGGCGGAAGTTTTTCGGTGCGCGTCGTCCCGATGATGGGCTACGCGTTCATGGCGCTGGGCTGCGTGGCGCTCGCGCTTCCCTTGAGCTGGGCATGGCTGCTGCTGGCTGCGGGGTTCGGCGGGCTGCACATCGGCTTCGGATATTGGATCGCGAGGAATTATGGCGGGTAGCAAGCGAGCAATCAGCGAAGCGCGCCGGCGAGTCGCCGGCGGCTACCTTGGCCGGGTGCGGCGCGCGACGGCGCCGGGGCTCGACCAGCTCATCCATGAGCGAATGCGGCTGGGGATCGTGAGCGCGCTGGCGGTCAACGACAAGCTCAGCTTCAATGAGATGAAAGAGCTGCTGAACACCACCGACGGCAACCTGAGCGTGCACGCGCGCAAGCTCGAAGACGGTGGCTACATCGCGTGCAACAAATATTTTGAAGGGCGGACGCCGCGGACCGATTTCCGGTTGACGGCGGCCGGGCGGCGCGCGCTCGAGAAATATCTCGACGAGATGGAAGGGCTTATCAAGGCGACGAGGAGCTAGTCTTCAGTTTTCAGACGTCAGTCTTCAGCTTGACCCGGCGATGGCCGGGTTTTTAAAGGACCACTTACTTTATGGAACAAAGTGGATTACACGCCGCGCTGGTGATGGACGGCAACGGGCGCTGGGCGGTGGAGCGTGGGCTGCCGCGGGTGGCCGGGCACAACGCGGGCGCGGAGGCGGCGCGTTCGGTGATCCGGGCGGCGCCGGATTTCGGCGTTGGGACGCTGACGCTGTATGGGTTCTCGTCCGATAACTGGAAGCGTCCGGTGGAAGAGGTGGATGCGCTGATGGGGCTGTTGCGCCGCTACCTGCTGGGCGAGAAGGACGAGTGCGCGAAGAATGGCGTGCGCATGGCGGTGATCGGGCGGCGCGACCGTCTGGCGCCGGAGTTGCGCGCGGCCATCGATACAGCCGAGCGCGAGACCGCGGCCGGCACGCGCCTGCTGCTGCGGCTCGCGGTGGATTACTCGGCGCGGGATGCGATCGTCAGGGCGGCACGTCGTTCGTTCGCGGGCGAGGATTGCAGCGACCGGGAAAGTTTCCGTCGCGAGCTGGCGGCGGCGCAGCACACGCACTCGGCGCCGGACGTGGACTTGCTCATCCGTACGGGTGGTGAGCAGCGGCTCTCCGATTTTTTGCTGTGGGAGTGCGCGTACACCGAGTTCTTTTTCCTGAAGAAGATGTGGCCGGATTTCACCGCTGCGGACCTGCGCGCCGTCGTTCATGACTTCCACGCGCGCGACCGGCGCTATGGGATGATCAAGACGGAGCTGCGTCCCGCGACCGCGGAGATGCCGCGGGCGGGCGACTGATCGCTCGCGCTTAGCGCGCCGGCATTTTTTCCAAACGCATGTAGGTGACCTGGGCGAGAGCGACGTGTTTGCCGGCGGCGTCGTAAAGGTCGACGTGGATGGGGCAGATGGTGCGTCCGAACTTGATGACGCGGGCGCGCGCGGTGGCGTCGGAATTGCAGGGCGCGAGGAAACGGATGTTCATGTCGGTGGTGGTCATGACCTGGTCGGCGCCGGTGAGCGCGAGCAGGGCGGCGCAGGCGGTGGTGTCGGCCAGCGTCATGAGCAGGCCGCCGTGGAACGAGCGGAAAATTCCGTCGTGGTCGGGCGTGTAGGGCGCGGTGATGGCGGCTTCGCCGGGCTTGAGGTCGTCCACGCGATAGTGCAACGTGCGGAAGAGCGGGATGCGCTCGATGAATCCGCGGAGCTGGGTGAGGTCGACGGGCTGCTTACCGGACGGCTGATGGCTCATAGAGAAATCCAAACCTACCACGGAGGCACGGAGACACGGAGTGTCCCTTCTCAAAACCGGGGCCGGAAGGCTTACCGCGGATGAACGCTGACCTCCGCGGATCAACTACTTCTTGAGCGACGCCATGTCGATGACGAAGCGGTACTTCACGTCGGAGCGGAGCATGCGCTCGTAGGCTTCGTTGATCTTCTGGATGGGGATGACCTCCACGTCGGAGGTGATGCCGTGCTGGCCGCAGAAATCGAGCATCTCCTGCGTCTCGCGGATGCCGCCGATGAGCGAGCCGGCCAGCGTGCGGCGCTTGAAGATGAGGTTGAAAGGCGTGACGGTGGGATCTTTTTCCGGCGCGCCGACGAGCGTGAGCGTGGCGTCGCGCTTGAGCAGCACCAGGTAGGCGTTGATGTCGTGCGGCGCGGAGACGGTGTCGAGGATGAAGTCGAAACTGTTGAGGTGACGCTCCATCTCGACGGGATTCTTCGAGACGATGACGTTGTCGGCGCCGAGGCGCAGCGCGTCTTCCTTCTTGTTGAGTGAAGTCGTGAAGACGTGGACGTTCGCGCCGAAGGCGTGCGCGAGCTTCACGCCCATGTGCCCGAGGCCGCCGAGCCCGACGATGCCGACCTTGTGTCCCTTGCCGACCTTCCAGTGGCGCAGCGGCGAGTAGGTCGTGATGCCGGCGCAGAGCAGCGGCGCAACACCGGTGAGCGGCAGGTTCTCAGGAACGCGCAGCACGAAGTGCTCGTCGACGGTGATGAAGTTGGAGTATCCGCCGTAGGTCATCGCGCCAGGCGCGCCATGCTTGTCGGGCGAGTTGTAGGTGCCGACAAAACCCTCGGGCGAATCGCAGTACTGCTCGAGTCCGGCACGGCAGCTGGCGCAAGTGCGGCAGGAATCGACGAGGCAGCCGACGCCGACGGTCTGTCCCACCTTGAAATTCTTCACCTCTTTGCCGACGGCGGTGACGCGTCCGATGATCTCGTGGCCGGGGACCAGCGGATAGTTCGCCATTTGCCATTCGTTGCGCGTGCTGTGCAGGTCGCTGTGGCAGACGCCGCAGAAGAGGATGTCGAGCTGGACGTCGCGCGGCAGCGGGTCGCGGCGCGCGAAGCTCCAGGGAGCGAGCGGCGAAGTGGGCGAGGTGGCGGCGTATCCGATGGCTTGCGGCATTGGGGGTCTCTCCGGCGGGTAAAGTGCGGAACGACACGTTGTTTCGTGACCAATGTTCGATGGTAGGTGCGCGAGCGAGGATTCACAAGATGATGACGTTATCCGGCGCGAGGAACAGCAGCTCGCAAGTGCGCCCGGCGTTTTAAGATAGTCGAAGAGGATGATCATGGCCCAACATTCACAGCAGACCCAGCAGCAACCCTCCCCGGAATTATTCTTCAACACCATCAATGGATTCCAACGCACCGCGGCGCTGAAGGCGGCGGTGGAGGTCGGATTGTTCACCGCGATCGGCGCGGGCGCGCACACCGCGGCGGAGATCGCGAAGCACGTGCACGCGGCGGAGCGCGGAGTGCGCATCCTGGCCGACTACCTGGCGGTGCACGGCCTACTCAGCAAGAAGGACAATCGCTACGAGCTCACGCCGGATTCGGCGATGTTCCTCGACCAGGGCTCGCCGGCGTATCTCGGCGGTACGCTCCGGTTCCTGGTGAATCCGGAGATGGTCGCGAGCTGGGACAAGCTGGCCGACGCGGTCCGCAAAGGCGGCACGGCGATCTCCGACGAAGGTCACACCGAGGCCGAGAACCCGCTCTGGGTGGAGTTCGCGCGCGGCATGGCGCCGCTGATGATGCCGGCGGCGCAAGCGATCGCCGGAATCGTGGGCGCGGAAAAAGGGCAGCCGATGAAGGTGCTCGACATCGCCGCCGGACACGGCGCGTTTGGCATCACCATCGCGCGCGCGAATCCGCAGGCAGAGATCACGGCACTCGATTGGCGCAACGTGCTCGAGGTGGCGAAGGAGAACGCGCAAAAGGCCGGAGTCGCCCCACGGTACAAGGCGCTCCCAGGCAGCGCCTTCGACGTGGAGTACGGAAAAGACTACGACTTCGTGTTGCTCACCAATTTTCTCCACCACTTCGACCCGCCGACGAACGAGAAGCTGCTGAAGAAGGTCCACGCGGCGCTGAAACCCGGTGGCCGGGCGGTGGTCCTTGAGTTCGTGCCCAACGACGACCGCGTCTCGCCGCCGATCCCGGCAGGGTTCAGCCTGGTGATGCTGGCGGGAACGCCCGCGGGCGACGCTTACACCTACCAGCAGCTGCAGAAGATGTGCCGCAACGCGGGCTTCAAAGCCACGACGGCGCATCCGCTCGATCCGATGCCGGAGACGGTGGTGGTGGCGGAGAAGTAAAAAGCGCGCTCGAGGACGAGCGCGCTACAACTTCGTTCCGGAACGACATTCCCTGCCGACGCTACATCGTCGCTTTTTTCAGTTCCATGTCGCCGTTCACGGTGGTGAGTTCCAGTTCGCGCCCACCTTTGCCGATGGTGCCGTGGAGGTTGCCGCGGCGCATGTGTCCCTGGATCGTGATGGGGAAATCGGTCTGCACTGCGCCGTTGACCGAGCTGGTGCTGACCTCGGCGTTCAGATCGCCGGCGACTTCGAGCTCGATACGTCCGTTGACCGTGGTGAGGTGGAGCGAGCCGGGCCAGTCGGCGCGGCCGAAGCGCGCGAAGACGGAGCCGTTCACGGTGGTGGCTTCCGCCCACTCTGCCGTCTCGACGCGGACCGAGCCGTTCACGCTCGAAACTTTCGCGCGGCGGCCGAGTCCGGTGGCTTCCACTTGTCCGTTGACCGTGCCTCCGACGAAGCGGATATTGCGCGGCACCTTCACGGTGAAATCCACGCGCGCGCGCGTGTTGCGATCGCCGTGACTGTGGAACGAGCGGCAATCGTCGCTCATGCCCTGGTAGAAGGCGCAGATGCGGACGCCCTCGGGTGTCGGCGTGACGCGGATCTGGACCTCGTCGGCGTCGCGGCCTAACTTCTCGGCGGTGACTTCGACCTCGGCGCCGTCGTAGCCCGTGGCGCGGATGTCCCCACCGATGCCGCGGACCTCGATGGTCTGGTCCGCGGCGAGCTTCTGCTTCCAGGAAAAATTGCGGCTCTGGACCTCGACGTCGCGGTCCTGCGCCTGCAGGTTGCTGGTGAAAAGGAAGATGGCGGCGACCGCGAGGAACAGGTAGCCGAGGCGGCTGGGAACGGAGTTAGGGCGGGACATAACGACACCTCTCACATTGGCTCAGACGATTAGGGATACGGAAGGTTAGCCGTGGCGGTTCGCAGATTAGCGGGTGAATGGCGGTTCAGGCAAAGAGCGGGGCCGAAGAGCATCACACGAAGGGCACGAAGGAAGGGCGCACGAAGGGTGTCACGGAAGGGTCGGGTGCAGGTAGGCCTTCCTCGCTTCGCTCGGAATGTAACGAAAGCCGGCCGCTACTTGGCGCCTGGCTTCTTGGGCTTCTCAGGCAGAGCGTCGTGGGTGCGCTCGCGGAAGCTGCCTTTCATGCCGCGGGCAAGCGAGACGGCGCCCTCGCCGAACTTATCGCGGACCCGGTCCACGGCCGAGAGCGCCTGCTTCCATTTTTCCTGTTCGCCGCCGGCGAGCAGGTCGAGCTGTCCCGCACTCTGCTCGAAGCCGGCGGCGCGGACTCCGAGCAGGCGGATCGTCCTGCCCTGCTTCCAGTTCTCGCGGAAGAGGCGGCGGGCGGTGGAGAATATCTCGGGATCGAGCTGCGTGGCGTGCTCGAGCGTGTGCGCGCGCGTGATGGTGGTGAAGTCGGTGTAGCGGAGCTTGAGCCCGATGGTGCGTGCGTGCAGTCCGTGCTCGCGAACGCGGCGCGCGACCATCTCGGAGAGGCGCGCGAGCGTGGACTCGAGCTCGTCCACGTTGGCGGTGTCCACGGAGTAGGTATGCTCGTGGCTGATGGATTTGGGATCGTCGTCGCCGCCGACTTCTGAGTCGAACCAGGAACCGGCGTCTTCGCCGCGCGACTTCCCTGCGAGCGCGAGTCCCCAAGCGCCAAACTTTTCTTCGAGGAAGTCGTCGTCGAGCTTTTGCAGGTCGGCAATGGTGCGGATGCCGAGGTCGTGCAAGTGCTGCTCGGTGACCTTGCCGACGCCGGGGACTTTGCGAACGTCGAGCGGGGCGAGGAATTCGCGCTCGCATCCGGGAAATACAAACAGCGCGCCGTTGGGCTTGGCCTGGTCGCTGGAGATCTTGGCGATGAGGCGCGAGCTGCCGATCCCGATGGAAGAATTCAGGTTCGTGGTGCGCTTGATGTCGTCGTGCAGCGCCTGCGCGGCGCGCAGCGGCGGCCCGTGAAGCTTCTCGGTGCCGGTCATGTCAAGGTAGGCTTCGTCGATGGAGGCCATCTCGACCTGCGGCGAGAAGCGGTTCAGCACCTCGTGGACTTTTTCGGATTGCTCGCGATAGCGCTCGGGGTGTCCTTCGATGAAGATGGCGTGCGGGCAGAGTTTGTGCGCGGTGCGCAGCGGCATGGCGGAGTGCACGCCGAACTTTCGCGCCTCGTAGCTGGCAGCGGCGCAGACGCCGCGTTCGTCCGCTTTGCCGCCGACCACGACGGCCTTGCCCTTGAGCGAGGGATCGTAGAGCTCTTCCACGGAGACGAAGAAGGCGTCCATGTCGACGTGGAAGATGGTGCGCATAGGTCTATTGTCGCGCGGGAAAGTCAAAACCTACCACGGAGGCACGGAGACACGGAGGTGTTTGAGAAAAAACCGAACGCCTACGGCAGCGAAGAAGCGCCGGCGAGGTCGCCGGCGCCCACCCTTTTTAGTGCGAAAAGCGCCGCCCGGGCGATCCGTTGTCCACTACCCACCAGCCACTAGCGGCCAGCCACTGCTTTGGCGGCGGTGAAGGCGCGGGTGGCCCAGAGCAGTTCGTCGAAGAAGCCGGCAACGCGTTTTTCGTAGCTCTCGTCCTGCGGCGTACCGTCGTCGGCAAAACTAGTGTTCACCTTCGAGACGGGAAAGCCCATGGGGATGGGATAAGCGCCGAGCGCGAGGGCGACGAGGCGAAGCTGCGCGAGGCAGTTGATGCCGCCGAAGCCGCCGGCCGAGACCGTAACGATGCCGAAGGGCTTGCGCTTGTACTCGGCAAAAAAATAATCGAGCGCGTTCTTGAGGACGCCCGGGTATCCATTGTTGTACTCGGGCGTGACGATGACGATGGCGTCAGCGCGCTGCAGCTTGCCGCTGAATTCCTGGGCGCGCGGCGGTGGGTCGTCGCGCCGGCTCAGCCGCTCTTCCATGATGGGGAAGTTGTACTCGGCGAGGTCGAGCAGCTCGGTCTCGACATCCGGAAACTTGGCGAGGCGCGCGTGGATGAACTTGGCGACCTTCACGCTTTGGCGTCCGCGACGCGTGGCGCCGAGGATGATGGGGATGAACATCGTGCGGCCCTCCAGCGCATAGAATCTACATCATGGAAGGGCTGGGAAAGTTGCTGCTGATCGCGGGAGTGCTGCTCGTGGTCATCGGCGGGGCGCTGGTGCTCACCGGAAAAGCAGGGATCCCGCTGGGGCGCCTGCCGGGGGACATCACGTGGCGCGGGAAGAATTCGGTCGTCTATTTCCCGCTGGCGACCTCGATCGTGTTGAGCATCGTGCTCACGCTGATCTTCTGGCTCGTGGGCCGGATGCACCGCTGACTTCTTCTAGCGTCGCTAAAAACCTGAGATGCTTCTTCGCTACTCGCGCGCTGGAGAAACCGCGCGCTCCTGACGCTCCTGAGCATGACCCATCAAAAATAGTCAGTTAGACTCGGGGAATGGCCGACCAGCTCGGGTTCACGTTCCAGGCGATCGCGGCGCAGCGGCGGGTGTGGGCGGTGCGCGAGCTGATGTCCGCGGTGCGGACGGCGCTGGAGCGGGAGTACACCGACGTCTGGGTCGAGGGCGAGATATCTAATTTTCGTCCGGCGGAGTCGGGGCATCTTTACTTCACGCTGAAAGATGGCGACGCGCAGCTGCGGCTGGTGATGTTCCGCACGCAGGCGCGCCTGCTGCGCTTCAAGCCGGAGAACGGCATGCAGATCGTGGCGCGCGGGCGCGTGACCGTCTACGAAGCGCGCGGCGAGATGCAGCTCGCGGCGGAGTATCTGGAGCCGAAGGGCGCGGGCGGGCTGCAGGTCGCGTTCGAACAACTCAAAGCCAAGCTCGCGGCGGAGGGCTTGTTCGAGCAGTCGCGCAAGAAGCCGCTGCCGGCCCTGCCGCGCAGGATCGGCGTGATCACGTCGCCGCGCGGAGCGGCGCTGCAAGACATCCTGAACATCCTGCGGCGGCGGCACGAGAACGTTCCTATCCTTATCTATCCGGCGCAGGTGCAGGGCGCGGAGGCGGCCGCGGAGGTCGCGGCCGGACTGAAGCACTTTAATCGCGCGAAGGGCGGCGACGCTGTCGACGTCATCATCATTGCCCGTGGCGGCGGGTCGGTCGAGGACCTGGCGGCGTTCAACCATGAAGGCTTGGCGCGCGCGATCGCGGCGAGCGAGGTGCCGGTGATCTCCGCCATCGGCCACGAGACGGATTTCACCATCGCGGATTTTGTTGCCGACCTGCGCGCGCCGACGCCGAGCGCGGCGGCGGAGCTGGTGATCGAGTCGCGGCACCGGTTGGAAGAGCAAGTTGGATCGCTGCAGCAGCGGCTCGCGCGGGCTGCGCGCTACCGGCTGCTCATCGGGCGGCAGACGCTCACGGAGCTGGCACAGCACGGAGCGTTCGCGCGCATTCGGGCGATGCTGGCGCAGCGGCAGCAGCGGGTGGATGAGCTGACGTTCGACCTCGTCTCGCAATATCGCGAGTTGGTGGATGCGTATCGCCGGCGTGTGGATGTGGCGGCGACGCGGATACGGCACTACGACGTCCGCATGGTGCTCGGCGGGATGCGCCGCGAGCTCGAGGCCAAGACGCGCACGCTAGGGGAGACCGGGCGGCGTGTTGTCACGCAGCGTCGCAACGACTTCGAGCGGCTGAGCGGGAAGCTCGATGAGCTTTCTCCCTTGAAGGTGCTGGAACGCGGATACGCGCTGGTGTTCGATGCTGCCGGGAATCTCGTGAAAGACGCCGCGCAGGTCGGCGCCGGCGACGAGATACGCGCGCGGCTGGCGCGGGGAGAGATCGCGGCCGTGGTCAAGAAGCCGAACCGCTAAGAGCGGCTCGAGGTCGAGCGCGCGCTACAACTCCGTTGCGCCAAAGCGCGTCCAGTACAATGACGCTTTCGCCGGCCCCGTCTCGCGGCCCGTATCCCCTGAACATATGAGCGTGACCGCCCAGCTCGCCGAGTTTTCTCTGCCGTCGTTCACCGCCGTGATCGACGTGCTGGTGCTCGCGCTGGTGATCTACCAGTTGCTGGTGCTGTTGCGCGGCACGCGCGCCATGCACATGCTGGTCGGCGTCTTCATCGTCGGGATCGCGATCGGCGTGGCGCGGCTGGCGAAGCTTTCCACCGTGAACTGGCTGGTGGACCGCGTGCTTCCCTACGCGGGCATCGCGCTCATCATCGTGTTCTCGGCGGAGATACGCCTGGTGCTCTCGCGGCTGGGCCGCAGCTTCACGCGCTCGCGGCTCACGCAGGCGGTCGCAGCGGAGAGTTACGACGATATCGTGCTGGCCGCGAACCTATTCGCGCAGAACCGTACCGGCGCGCTGATCGTGATCGAGCGCGAGATCGGGCTGCGCACCTACATCGAGAGCGGTGTGCCGCTCGACGCGAAGCTTACCTACGACCTGCTGGTCAGCATCTTTCAGCCGGGCGCGCCGCTACACGATGGCGCGGTGATCGTGCAGCGCGACCGCATCGCGGCGTCGGCGTGCTTCCTGCCGCTCTCGATGAATCCGAAATTGTCCACGCAGATGGGAACGCGTCACCGCGCGGCCATCGGGATCACGGAAGAGTCGGACGCGATCGCGGTGGTGGTCTCCGAAGAGACCGGCGCGATCACGCTGGCGGTCGGTGGCGGCATTGAGCGCGACGTCACGGTGGATGCGCTGCGCGAGCGGCTTGGCGAACTGCTGCACCTTTCCCTGCCCTCGTCGGCGCTGCCCACCGCGATCCCGGAAGAGACGGGCGGAGATGACGTGCTGCCCGAGATGGAGCGGCGATGACGAGCGGATTGGTGCGCTTCTTCATCCATAACGCGTGGCTGAAATTGCTGTCGCTCGCGATGGCCATCGCGATCTACTGGGCGGTGCATCGCTGATGCGCAGGCTGTTTGGCACGGACGGCATCCGCGGCGTGGCCGGCGAGTTTCCGCTCGACGACGCCACCGTGCGCTCGATCGGGCGCGCGCTCGGGCGACGGCTGGCGGCGAGCAATCCGAAGCCGCGGGTCGTGCTGGGCCAGGACACGCGCGTCTCGAGCGCATGGATCGCGGACGCGCTTAGCGCGGCGCTGGCGTCTGTGGCCGTGGAGGTCAGCTCCGCCGGCGTGATCACCACGCCGGGCGTGGCGTACATCGCGCGGACGAAAGGCTTCGCCGCGGGCGTGGTGGTATCGGCCTCGCATAATCCCTGGACCGACAATGGGATCAAAGTGTTTGGCGGCGACGGCTACAAACTGGCCGACGCGGTCGAGCTCGAGATCGAGCACGAGATATTCGCGGAGCTCGCGGCCGGCGATTCCGCTGAGAGTGAGCGCGCCACAGCCCCGATCGCCGCGAATCCTTCCTTGCCGGGCGATGCCGCGCTGCGCGAGGCGTACGTGGAGTGGCTGGCCTCCGCGGTCGCGGGTCAGGACCTTGGCGCGCTGCACGTGATGGCGGACTGTGCGAACGGCGCCGCAACACAACTTGCCGGCGAGGTGCTGCGGCGCGTGGGCGTGAAGGCCAACCTGAGCCACAATCATCCCACCGGAAAAAATATCAACGAGAAGTGCGGCGCGCTGTTTCCGGAGATCGTCGCCAAGGAAGTCACTCAGCGGAAGACGAGCCTGGGCATCTGCTTCGACGGCGATGCCGACCGTTGCCTGCTCGCCGATGGCGACGGAAAAGTGGTGAATGGCGACGGGATCCTGCTGCTGCTGGCACGCGAGCTGAAGCACAGCGGCAAGCTGAAGAACAACGTGGTGGTCGGCACCACGATGTCGAACATGGGATTGCAGGTCGCGCTCGAGCGCGAAGGCATCCGCATGCTGCGCGCCCCGGTGGGTGACAAGTACGTGCTCGAGGAGATGCAGAAAGCCGGCGCGAATCTGGGCGGCGAGCAGAGCGGACACATCATCTTTCTCGACCAGGCGACCACGGGCGACGGATTGCTGACCGGGCTGATGGTGCTGGCGGCCGTCGCGCGCTCGGGGAGATCGCTGCATGAGCTCGTCGGCGACCTGAAAGTGTTTCCGCAAACGATCAAGAACGTGCGCGTCCGCGAGAAGAAGCCGCTCGATGAAGTCACGGAAGTGGCGCAGGTGATCGCCGCGGCGGAGACAGCGCTCGCCGGAAAAGGACGCGTGGTCGTCCGCTATTCAGGGACCGAGTCGCTGTGCCGCGTGATGGTGGAGGCGGAATCGGACGAGCTGATGAAGCAGCACGCGGAAGCGATCGAGGCGGCGGTGAGCAAAGCGCTGGGAACATGAGCGAGCTCGGCGGGCTGTTCGAGTTGCTGCTCGCCGTGGGCGTGGCGGTCACGCTCGTGTGGTTCGTGTGGAGCGTGTTCGTCCGGCGATACTGGCGGGCGGTACGGATGCGGCATGCGCGGGAGCGTCGCGAGATGGAGGACGCGGCGCGGCGCGGGCGAGAGTAGCTCCCAGGCTTTTGTTTTTCTCAAAGTTTTCCTTTCTCTCAAAGGCTGAGCTGCGCGATTGTGGGCGCTCCTGCGCTCGACGCCGCGCATCGTAGGTGTACGGCCTCAGATGAGACTCACTCACTACCAGAAGGAATGCCTGGGAGCGACGCGTGGCGGGCTCGCGGGTGTGGGCGGCGTGCTGCTGCTCGGCGGCGCGCTAAGCGTGTTTTTTGCAGTCCCGAGCAACGGCGGATGGTGGCTGGGTTGGGGTTTGATGGCCGGAGGCGTGCTCGCCCTGCTGGCTGCGGGAGCACTGTACTTCTTTCCGGGGTTCTTGCTCGGCAACGAACATCGAGAGCCGAAGAGAAAGCGCGGACGGCGCGCGGCGTAGTCCCCTCATTCTTGGGTGGAGTTCCGCCGGCGGGGTCGCCGGCGGCCACCACTTTCTTTCTATCTTTAGCTTTTATTCGTCGAACTTCAGGTCGCGCCAGTTGGGGCCCACGCCGAGGTCTACGTCGAGCGGGACGCGGAGGGGGTGCACGCCCTCCATCTTTTCTTTGACCAGCGCGCGCATGGTCTCCACCTCGTCGTTGGCGACTTCGAAGACCAGTTCGTCGTGCACCTGAAGCGTCATGCGCGACTTGAGTTTCTGGCGGCGGAGTTCTTCGTCGATGCGGATCATCGCCAGCTTGATGAGGTCGGCGGCGGTTCCCTGCAGCGGCGTGTTCACGGCGGTGCGCTCCGCAAAGCCGCGCATGGTCGGGTTCTTGCTATGGATGTCGGGGATGGGGCGGATGCGTCCGAAGAGCGTGCGGACTTTTTGCTCGCGGCGGGCGGCGTCGAGCGTGGCGTCGATGAATGCGCGCACGCCTTTGTACTTGGCGAAATAAGCCTCGATGAACTGCTTGGCTTCCTTTTGCTCGATGCCGAGCTGCTGCGAGAGGCCGAAGGGCGAGAGTCCGTAGACGATGCCAAAGTTCACCGCCTTGGCGCGGCGGCGATGCTCGGAATCCATCATCATCGGCGGCACGCCGAAGACCTGCGAGGCGGTGAGCGTGTGGATGTCCTCACCCTGGCGGAAGGCTTCGACGAGCAGCGGGTCCTCCGAGAGATGGGCGAGCAGGCGCAGCTCGATCTGCGAGTAGTCCGCGGCCATGATGACGTGCCCGCGATCGGCGGTGAAGGCGGCGCGGATCTCGCGGCCGAGTTCGGTGCGGATGGGAATGTTCTGTAGATTCGGATTCGTGGATGAGAGGCGCCCTGTCGCAGTGGCGGCCTGATTGAAGGTGGTGTGCAGGCGGCCGGTCGCGGGGTGGCAGAGCAGCGGAAGCGCGTCCACGTATGTGGACTTGAGCTTGGTGAGCTGGCGGTAGTCGAGCACCATGCGCGCGATGGGATGCTCGGCGGCGAGCGCTTCCATCACGTCCTGCGCGGTCGAGATGGTCTTCCCTTTTCCGTACTTCACCGGCTTGGGCAGCGCCATCTTGTTGAAGAGGACGTCGCCCAGCTGCTTGGGGGAATTGATGTTGAACTCGTGTCTTTCCCCGCCACCAGCCAGCGCGTAGACCTCCTCGGCCTTTGCTGCCGCCTCGCGCTCGAGCCGCGTGGACATTTTCGCGAGGACGTCGCAATCGATCTTGACGCCGGCGTCTTCCATGCGCGCGAGCACAGGGACGAGCGGCAGGTCGATGGTGTCGTAGACGTTGGTGAGGCCGGCTGTTTCCACGTCCTTGCGCAGCGCCGCAGTGAAACGGTTGGTGAGGTCGGCGGCTTCGGGCAGCGTTCCCGAGACGTTCAGGTTGAAGCGGCGGATGGCGATCTCTTTGAGCCCATGCGCGGTGTAGGTGGGGTCGAGCAGGTACGAGTACAGCATGGGATCGTGTTCCACACCGGCGAGCGCGATGCCGCGCGGCGTGAGTGTCCGCAGCGCGGCTTTGTAATCGTGGATGGATTTCGGCAGCTTCGGATCAGCGAGCGCTTTCTTCAATGCCGAGGCGGTCGAGCTGTCGTCGAAGGAGATGGAGAGCGCGTCGCCCGGCTTAGCGGACATGGCGGCCTTGCCCGCAGCTTGCTGCGTGGCTGCGAGCGACGGCAGCACAAGCGGCAACATCGACGTCCCGGTCTCCTCTTCTAAATCTTCTTCTTCATCTTTGGTCAGCGGGGCGGCGCTCGGATGTTCGATCGCGACCGCCAGCGGACGCTTCGCGCCGGCTAGCTTCAGCACGGCTTCCACGTCCGCGGCAGATTTCGCGTCGCGATAGTCCGTTTCACCAAGCTTCACCTCGCCGACCAGTTCCTTGAGCAGCGTGGTGAACTCGAGCTCGGTGAAGAGCTCGCGGAGCGCGTCCACGTCGGGCTCACCGGCCGTCATCGCTTTGGGATCGAACTCGACTTCCACGTTGGTGTCGATGCGGGCAAGCTCGCGGCTGAGCAGCACGACATCGCGATTGTGCTGCAGCGATTCGCGGTAACTCTTCTTCTCCACCTCGTCGGCGTGTGCGAGCAGGTTGTCCACGGTTCCCCAGCGCTTGATGAGCTCGACCGAACCCTTGTCGCCGATACCGGGTGCGCCGGGAATGTTGTCGATGGAATCGCCGCGCAGGGCCATCACGTCCACAACCTGCTCCGGGCGGACGCCGAGGATCTCCTCGACCTTCGCGGCGTCGCAGATCAGGTTGTCTTTCGGCGGGTTCAGCACGCAGACGGAATCGTTGACGAGCTGCAGCATGTCCTTGTCGCTGGAGACGACGTAGACGGGATACGACTCGGCGGCGGCCTTGCGCGCGAGCGTGCCGATGACGTCGTCGGCCTCGAAGCCGGAGTGCTCAAGGATGGGAATGCGGTAGGCGGCGAGCGCGCGCCGGATGTACGGAAGCTGCTGCGCGAGGTCAGGCGGCATCTCGGCGCGGTTCGCCTTGTATCCGCCATACGCGTGCGACTGGTAGGTCTGCGTCTTGGAATCGTATTTCTGCACGCTGGTGATCTGCTTCGCCTGCTCGTCGCGGAAGGTGGGCGCGGCCACGTCGTAGACGGCGGCAATGTGCTCCGGCGAAAAATCAGCGCGCAGCTTGCGCAACATGTTTACGAAGACATAAGTCGCGGCGGTGGGCACGCCAGTGCGGGTGGACATAGGCCGCTGCCGTGACATGGCGTGGTAGGCGCGAAAGATGAACGACATCGCGTCGATCAGGAAGATGCGGCCCTTGCCGCCGTTGACCTTGGGCGGCTTGCCGCTAGTGGGCGACGCCGCCGACTTTTCCGGCTTGGGCTCGGGCGTGGCGGTCGTGGCGACCGTGCTGGCTTTCTCGCGCTCGGCGCGCTTCTGTCGCGAGATGCGGGTGTTGGGCATTCTTTCAAGGATAGCAGGAGGTTTCGCCGCAGATGAACGTACAGGGGGGCAGAGTCAGCGGCGGCACGATGCCGCCGCTACAGCGCGGCGGGACGCCGGCGCTACTACGGCGAGACGGGTTCGACGGCAGGTTCCCGCAGGAAACTTTTTCCTTTTTGCTCGTGGCCGAGGAGGACGACCAGGCCGAGCAGGATGATGGTCGTCATCTCAAACGATGCAAGCGCCCAGCGGTATCCAATGCGGTCGCGCAGCATGTACTCGATGGTACTGGTGCCCGCGGCAAAGAGGATGCCCATCTGGTAGGCGAGGCCGGGGACGAGCCCGCGCGCGGTGTCGGGCGCGACCTCGTTGAGGTGCGCCGGAATGATGCCCCAGGCCCCCTGCACGCCGACCTGCATGAGGAACGAGCCGAGCGCGACTTTTACCAGCGTGTCGCCGAAGGCCCAGAGCGGCACGACGGCAAGCGAGAGCGAGAGCGCGCTAACAATGGAATAGCGCCGTCCGAAACTTTCGGAGAGCTCGCCGAAGAAGATGGCGCCGAGCACCGCACCAATGTTGAAGAAGATGGCCAGATTGGCCGCCATCGTCTCCCGCACACCTACCGCAGTCTTGAGGAAGTCGGGATAGAGGTCCTGTGTGCCGTGCGAGAGGAACATGAACAGCGTCATCATCAGGCAAAGGTAGGCGAAGAGCTTCCAGTGGCGCGCGGCGGTAGCGAGCACCGCGCTGAAGCTGGGGGCTTTGTGCTGCTTCCACGCTTCCGATTCCGGCACGTGCATGCGGATGTAAAGCGCGAGCAGCGCGGGAATGCCGCCGATCCAGAACATCCAGCGCCAGCCGTTGGGGCCGGCGTTGGGCAGGATGACGCGCGCGGCGACGGCGGCGAGCAGGTAACCGATCGAGTATCCCGACTGCAGGATGCCGGAGAGCACGCCGCGCCAGCGCGGCGGCGAGGCTTCCATGGCGAGGGACGCGCCCACGCCCCACTCGCCGCCCATGGCGATGCCGTAGAGCGAGCGCAGCACGAGGAACATGGTGTAGCTGGTGGAGAAGCCGCAGAGCAGCGCGAGCGCGGAGAAGAGGATGACGTTCCCCATGAGCGGCGCGCGCCTGCCAAAACGGTCGGCGAGCAGTCCGAAGAGCAGCGCGCCGACGGGACGCATGACGAGCGTGGCGCCGATGGTGGCGATGATGTCCCGCTTGGGGACGCCGAAGTGCTGGGCTAACGTATCGACCAGGAAGACGACGACGAAGAAGTCGAAGGCGTCGAGCGTCCAGCCGAGGAAGCCGGCGGTGACGGCGGGCCAGTGGGACTTCTTCTCGGCGCTCATCGAGCTAGACAGTAATCGAGTGGGCGGCGGTTGGCCAGTGGGGAGCGTCGCGAGTGGCAAAGCGAGACGCCGGCGCTACGCGATGAACATCACTCGACGAACATGCAATCACCGTAAGAGTAGAAGCGATATTTTTCGCGGACGGCGTGCTGGTAAGCCGCGAGCGTCTGTTCGCGACCGGCGAAGGCAGAGACGAGCATGAGCAAGGTGGATTGCGGCAGATGGAAGTTGGTGAGCAGCGCGCCGACCACGCGGAATGGAAAGGCTTTTTCGGCCGGCATCGGATAAATAAAGATGTCGGCTTCGCCGGAGCCGGCGATGACTCGACCGGCATTTTCACGCGCGACGAATTCGAGTGTGCGGACTGTAGTGGTGCCGATGGCGACGACGCGCCGCTGGGCGGCAAGCGCGGCGTTGATGGCTCCCGCTGCTTCCGGCGAGATCGAATACGACTCGGTGTGCAGCTTGTGATCTTCCACGCGCTCAGCTCGTACTGGCTGAAACGTCCCGAGGCCGACGTGGAGCGTGATGTGCGCCATCTCGATGCCGCGGGCGCGCAGCTGGTCGAGTATCTCGGGCGTGAAGTGGAGGCCGGCGGTCGGGGCGGCGACGGAACCGCGCTGGCGCGCGTAGACAGTCTGGTAGCGCTCGCGGTCGGCAGTGGAATCCGCGCGCCCGATGTAAGGCGGCAGCGGGATGTGTCCGGTGCGGTCGAGCGCGGCGAAAAAATCCGGCATAGGGTCGAAGCGCAGCGTCCGTTCGCCGAACTCGCCGCGCGCGATGACCTCGGCCTCCAGTCCTTCGCCAAAGGTTAGCCGCTCGCCGACGCCGATCTTGCGCCCGGGGCGCACCAACGCGTGCCAGACTTCGTTTCCGGTTCCCGGTTTCCAGTTTCCCGAAATCTCAGCGAGGCGCTTAGTCAGCAGGACTTCGATCCGCCCCTGGAGAAAGTCTTTTGCCGCCGGATTCTTGGGCGAGACCGGCTGGGAACGCGCCCCGGAGCGGCGTCCATAGAGGCGTGCGGGGAAGACGCGGGTATCGTTGAAAACGAGCAGATCGTCGGGACGCAACATGGCCGGCAGGTCGCGAAAGGTGCGGTCGGAAACGCGGCCGGTGGCGCGCTCGAGGTGCAACAGGCGAGAAGCGGCACGGTCCGCAAGCGGCTCCTGCGCGATGAGCTCCGGCGGAAGGTGGTAATCGAAATCGCGGACGAGCATGCGCCGCGATTATAGGGTCTGCGCTCAGGCGGCAGTTTCGGCCTTAGGGGCAACTAAAGGGTAAGTAGCGGGTTTCGTTGTCGTGAATTGGCGTCTGCGGTAGGATGGACGCCTCAAACCGGCCCCCTGCCGAGATGCTCTTGAAAAGCGAACGCCAATATCGCGAGGAAATCTGCCGCTTCGGCAAGATGCTGCACGAGCGCGGCTTCGTGGCCGCCACCGACGGCAACCTGTCGGTGCGCCTGGCAGACGGCAACATCCTGGTCACGCCGACCGGGATGTGTAAGAGCATGATGGAAGCCGACGACATGGTCGTCGTGGACCTGCACGGGCGGCAGATATCCGGCCGGCGCGGCGTGACCAGCGAGATCGGCATGCATCTGCTGGTCTACCGCTTGCGTCCCGATATCAACGCGGTCGTCCACGCGCATCCGCCGACGGCGACGGGATTTGCCGCCTGCGGGCAGCCGCTCGACCAGCCGCTGGTCTCCGAGATCGTGGTCGCGCTCGGCTGCGTGCCGCTGGCGAAGTACGCCACGCCCGGCACGCCGGAGCTGGCCGACGCGCTCGAGCCGCTGGTCCCCGATTACGACGCCATCCTCATGGCCAACCACGGTGTGGTCGCCTACGCCGAAGAGCTCGAGAAGGCGTACATGAAGATGGAGACGGTCGAGCACTTCGCGAAGATCAGCGTGGTCTGCCAGACGCTCGGCACGCCGCAGTTGCTCGACGACGCCGAAGTCGGCAAGCTGCTGCTCGCGCGCCAGAAATATGCCGGCGTCACCTCGAACGCTCCCATGGCGCCGAAGAACGGCCACCGCAACGGGGTAGCGACACGTCCGCTGCGCAGCTTCGGCGACGCCTTCCGCGAATCGAAGCGCCTGGTCTACAGCGCTGTCTCGCTCTTCTTCGCTTCCGCCCGCCTCATCACTCACTACCGCCGATAACGAAGCGCAGTCCTGCGCGGAAGTTTGCCTTGAGCGCGGGATATCCCACTACCTCTTCGTAGCGCCGATCCGTCGCGTTCTCCACGTTGGCGTATGCCGTGACGTGGCGGTCGAAGGCATACCATGCGCCCACGTCGAAGCGGGCGTATCCGGCGACGTGGTCGATGCCGAAGCCGAAGAAATCGGAATCGCGGCGCGGGCCGATGAACGTGCCCGCGAGCGAGCCTCCCCACATGCGCGCGGAGTAATCGAGCAGCAGCGAGCCGGAATGCTTCGGCCGGCGCAGCAGCGGCTGGCCCGGCGCGAGCAGCGGATCGAAGAAGAACGGCTGCTCGAGGATCTGCGACGAGAGGTAGGTATACCCGGCGGTGGCGCGCAGGTTGGCCGCAAGGCGCGCGTGGAACTCGAACTCGGCGCCGTGCGCGAACTCGCGGTTCACATTGACGTATTGCCCCGAGCAAAAGCACGGCGCGAAGGCGAGATCGATCTTGTTCTCGAACACATTGTGAAAGTAAGTGGCCGAAGCGGAATACTTGCCGCCCGCGAACGACTGCGTGATGCCGCCTTCGAGCGACCGTGCCTGTTCCGGCTTGAGCGCCGGATTTGGGAAGATGAGGAAGCCGCCGCCTTGTCCGAAAGATTCCTCGAAGCGCGGAGCCTTGATGCCCTCGGAATAGACGAACCGCAAACGGGTGCCTGAGAAGACCTCGCCACCGCGGAGCGCGAGCAGGCTGAGCGCAACGCGTGGAACCATGCGGTCGCCAAAGCTTTCGTTGTGCACGTAGCGGACGCCGGGGATAAAGCTCAGCCGCTTCCAGAGCAGCACGGCCTGGCCAAAGACGGCGTGGTTGCGGCGGAGTCCGCTGCTGACTGAGCCGCTGAGTCTTTCGCCAACGTCGCCGTGCTCGTCTTCAAATTCATAGCCGAAAGTAGCGCGCACGTTCTCGATGGGCTGGTACTCGCCCTGATAGAGAAAGCCGGCGCGGTTGATGTTCGCGAACGCCGAATAGGTGGAGTCGAAGGCCAGAGTGCGGTCGGGATCGCTGAAGGTGTCTTGGTTGACGCGGCGGTGGCTGTACTCGTAGCCGCGGAAGGTGTGGACCCAGCGCGAGGGCGCCTGCACGGTCAGTTCGGCGGAGCCGATGAAATTATTCTGGTGCGCGCTCTCGCCGTCATCGATGCCGAGCAACTGCGCGCCGTTGAAGTCCCACGCGCCCTGCACTCCGGTGTGGCTGTTGGAGTGGCGCGCGCGCAGGCGCAGCAGGGCGCGGGGCGCGACCTGGAAGCCGACGTTTCCGCCTTGCTCCGAGTTCGCGTAGTCATCGTTCTCGCCCTGGCCTTCGGTGTGCGTCTCGTCACCGAATAGGTTGTAGTCGAGCCGCCGCCACGCGCCGGCGAGCGAGGCGTAGCCGCGCGCGGTAGAGAATGTCCCGCCATCGGCGCCGAAGCGCAGCTCGGGGATGCGCGTGGAACCGTTGGCGGTCCACGTCTGCACCACGCTGGTCATGGCGTCGGAGCCGTAGAGCACGCTTTGCGGCCCGCGGAAGAATTCCAGGCGGTCCACCTGGAACATGGGCAGCACGCCGAAGTCGAAGGTGCCGCCGGGTTCATCCACCGGCACGCCATCCACGATCACCTTGTTGTAGCGCGACTCGCCGCCGCGGACGAACAGCGACGCCTGGCCGCCACGGGTGCCGCTGGTGTTGACGACCGCGCCCGGGAGGAAGCGGATGGCGTCCGCCGCCGCGATGGGTTGCAGCAGTGTGAGCTGGCGGGAATCGAGCGCGTTGACGGGCGAGGCAGCGTCTTCGGTCGCGATCGGCGTTCCGGCAGCGGTCACGTTGACTGTCTCCGTTGGCGACGCGATAGAGAGTTGCGCGGCCAGGGCTTCGGCGCGCGGCAGCGTGACATTCAGCGACGCCGGCGCGAACCCGGGGGCAAGGATGGCGACGCGGTACTCGCCGGCGGGCAGAGCGAAAGTGACGGTGCCGTCAGCAGCTGTGGAACGAAACGCCGCGACGGAACTGCCGCGATAGACGGTGACACGCGCGCCGGAAACGGCAGCGCTGTGCTGGTCGGTGACTTTTACGGTGAGCTCGTTCGTCTGAGCAAAAGCAGCAAGCGCTGCGGTGGAGAGCAGGAAAGCGACGGCGAGAAGACGGAAGCGCACGGAGATCCTCCTTTGCACGCGAAAGGGGTGGTCAATGCGGTTCACGCCGGTCTCCTGGCTTTACGAGGACGTGAGCGATGCGTGAAGCAGCGCCCGGTCCGTGCGCCTTCCCATCCCGCGGAGTGCGGGACAGTGGCGGACGGAAGGTCCTCCTGACAGTTGCGCGGCAGCGCGGGAGTCTCACCCGCTTCCCTGCTCGCCCGCAACGGCGGACGAGCGCGCGAACCAAAGGAAAGTTGGAAAGAACGGGCTGCGTGAGGCAGCGGAGAGAAGAGTAATCGCGAGGTAGCGAGAAGTCAAAAGCTTGAAACGCAGAGCGCGCGGAGGAACGGCGCTGAGCACGCAGCGTGGGTCAACGCGCGCGCGTGAGCGCACGAACGTTCTCTTCCGCGAAGATGCGGATGCGATCGAGCGACGCTTGCAGCTCCTGATGGTGGCGCTGCATGGCCGCTTCATCCGCATTGTGCGGCACCCACATGTAGCGGCTCACGCGCAGGAGCACGCGCGCGAAGGGCTTGGGGATGAGAAAGTCATCCCAGGTGTTGAGCGTCCAGGCGCGGTCCACGGCGAAGTGGAACGCGAGCATCGGCTTCTGCGTGGACTTGGCGAGCAGCACCGGACCGGGCTTGGCGACGTACTTGGGGCCGCGGGGGCCGTCGATGGTGAAGGCGACGGTGTGTCCCGCCTCGACGAGGCGGCGAAGCTCAAGCAGCGCGCGCGCGCCGCCGCGGGAGCTCGAGCCGCGCACGGGGAGGAATCCGAAGCGCTCGATCATGTGCGCGATGTATTCGCCGTCTTTGCTCTGTGAGGTCATCACCGCGACGTCGAGATCGCGGAAGTGCCATGCCGCCGGCAGGATGCAGCGGTGCCAAAAGCTGTAGACGCTCGCGGGGACGTAGGCGGAGGGCGGGCCGCCCTCTTCGATCGAGACGGTGACGCGCAGCGTGAGGCCGATCACGCGCAGGATGAGGGACGCCAGCGCGCCCGAGAACCAGAAGAGAAGCCGCTTGCGATTGCCCGGCTCGCGCGCGGGAGCTTCGGCGGAAGGTCCCTCGGCGATGGCGGGCTGCACGTCGGACATTGTGGGGATTGTAACTGCGTTTGTCCGGACTGCCAGTGTTGTGACGCCGACAACCGGGCAGGTCCCTCGTCGCTACGCTCCTCGGGATGACCCTCCGTTCAGGTCGTGAACGCCTTGTTGAGCCGTTCCCAGGTGACGGCAAGGTCTTCGGGCAGCACGCGCGTCTCGCCGACGGTCGTCATGAAGTTGGAGTCGGCGCTCCACCGTGGCAGCACGTGCATATGGATGTGTCCCGCGACGCCGGCGCCGGCGGCCTTGCCGATGTTCATGCCGATATTCACGCCTTCGGGTTTGTAGACGGCGCGCAGCACGCTCTCCATGCGCTGCGTGAGCGCCATCATCTCTTGCGCGGCAGGTTCGGGCAACTGCGCGAGGGTGTCGAGGTGGGGGTTCGCCACGATCATCACGTGTCCCGAGGTGTACGGGAACGCGTTCAGCACCACGTAGCAGTGCCGCCCGCGGTGGACGATGCCGGCTTTGCGATCATCTTTCTGCTTGGGGAGCTCACAAAAAATGCAAGAAGGCTGGCCTTGCGCGTTCGTGATGTAAGCGTAGCGCCAGGGGGTCCAGAGGTAATCCACGGCACGAGGCTAGCAGAGAGTGGTGCCGCGGCAAAAGCGGATCCGGACGCGCGCACTGGAGGCTCTATGCGCCCGCTCGTCTTTCGCTTCTCCGCGCTGTCCCTGCTCGCCATGTTGTTGTCTCTTCCTAGTCCCGCGCAATCCAATGCCGTCGGACCGAAGCCGGCCGAAGCGAAAGCGGCGCCACAACTGCCCGTGCGCAAGGTCGTGCTCTACAAGACCGGCATTGGATACTTCGAGCACGTAGGGAAGGTCCGCGGCAACCAGGAGTTCGCGGTCGACTTCACCACCGCGCAGCTCAACGACGTGCTGAAGTCGCTCACCATCGTGGATGGCGGCGGCGGACACATCGAAGCGGTGCGCTACAACTCGATCGCGCCCATCGCCGAACGCCTGCGCACTCTGCGGCTGTCGCTGGGTGAGCATTCCACCACGGCTGACCTGCTCTCCGCGCTGCGCGGCACCAAGGTCGAGGTGCAGAGCGGCGGCGGAACGATCGCCGGCACGGTGTTGACGGTCGAACGCAAGAGCACCGTCTCCGCCAACGGCGCGGCGACCTCGGTGGACGAGCTCTCCATCATCACGCCGGCGGGGCAGTTGCGGCGCTTTGAGCTGACGCCCGCGATCGCAGTGCGCGTGGCTGATCCGGAGCTGGGACGCGAGCTGTCGCGGTATTTGTCCGTGGTGGGCTCAGCGCGCTCGCGCGACTTTCGTCGCATGATTATCTCGGCGCGCGGCACCGGCGAGCGCGAGCTCTCGTTGAGCTACATCAGTGAGGTCCCGGTATGGAAAAGCACGTACCGGCTGGTACTGCCCGATGGCGCAGACAAGAGCGCGATGTTGCAAGGCTGGGCGGTCGTGGACAACACCATTGGGGACGACTGGAGTGGGGTGAAGTTGTCGCTCGTCGCGGGCGCGCCGCAATCGTTCGTGCAGGAGATCTCGCAGCCTTACTACCTGCGCCGCCCGGTGATCGAGAATCCCTGGGAAGTCTCGACCATGCCGCAGGCGCATGAAGGCACGATGGAGACCGCAGCCGCGGTTCCCTTCCTCGGCGGCATGGCGCTACGGACTGCGCTGCGCGGAGTGGTGACTGACGCGCAAGGGGCCGTCGTACCCGGAGCACAGGTGCTACTACGGAACGGAAGCACCGGGGAGACGCAGCGGACGACGACTGATAGTTCGGGCAACTACACTTTCGCGCAGGCGCCGGTCGGGAATGTAGCGATCGAAGTGGAGGCAAACGGTTTTCAGAGGACTGTCCTCAGCCAAATCTTCCTCGCCGCGGGGCAGATGAATGAAGTGAGCACTTCGCTGAAGGTGGGTGCCGCGGCAACAGAGGTAGAAGTTACCGCCGGCGCGCCGATGGTCGAAACGAATGACGCCCAGCTCTCAACTTTCTCCGGGAACGCGGACGCGGCGCGGCGCGGCGATGTGTTCGAGTACGCCATTCCGGAACCGGTGACGATCGCCAAGAACCAGTCCGCGCTCGTGCCCATCGTGCAGAAAGAGATCGCCGTCGAGAAGGTCACGCTGTGGAACCCGCAACAGCCGCAGGCACTCCACGCCGTCTGGATCACGAACGGCACCGGGCTCACACTCGATGGCGGCTCATTCGAGGTGCTGGACCATGGCGCGTTCGCCGGAGAAGGCATCATGGCGACGGTGCATCCCGAGGAGAAGCGGCTGCTCTCGTATGCCGCCGACCGCGCGGTGAGCGTGGTGGCACAAGGCGCCGGCGAAGACGAGGACGAAGACGAGGCCGTGAAGGTCGCGACCCGCGTCCGCATCGCGCATGGCGACATCCACATCATCCGCGAGCAGCATGCGGCGGTTACCTACACCATCCACAACGCGGATACCAGCGCACGCACGGTCGTCATCGAGCATCCGTTGCGTTCGGGATGGAAGCTTGCAGGCGCGGCCAAGCCGGAGGAGACCTCGACCGGCGCGTATCGCTTCAAAGAGTCGGTCGCGCCGGGCGCGACGAAGAAATTGGTGGTGGCAACGACCCGTCCTGGTGAGGAAAGCTTCTCATTCAGCAACGTGACCGACGAGATGGTCGCGGGATTTTTGCAGGAAGCGACGGTTTCTCCTGCTACCGCCGAGGCGATCAAAGCTTTTGCCGGACGAAAGCGCGCCATCGCCGAGCTGGATGCCGAGATGCAGGCGAAGAACAAGGAAATGGAGAGCATCGGCGCCGACCAGGGCCGCTTGCGCGAGAACATGAAGGCGCTGCGCGGCAGCGCGGAAGAGCGATCGCTGTTGCAGCGCTACACCCGGCAGTTGAACGAGCAGGAAGACAGGATCGCGGCGCTGCGCGGCGAGCTGGCAGCAGTGAAAGCGCGGCGCGACCAGCTCCAAACGCAACTCAATGCCGACATCGAGCGGTTCGTGGTAGACGAGAAGCTCTGAGGGTTGCGGCAGGCGCGCGGAGGCGCATGGAAATTGCCTCCGCGCGCGTTTGACACTCCGAGAGTCGGTTGTTATAGTCGAAGAGTCTCGAAGCGATGAGCTTTGCAGATCCGGCCGCTGGTTTTCCAGCCTCTCGTTTTGAATCTCCTCGTGGGTTTTCCCGGCGCAGTGATGCGCGTGGGAGTTTCAAGCGACGGCTCCGACCCTGAAAGCTACGAGGCCCGACTTCCGTTCCGGCGCGCGCCGGTGAAGGTGTAAAACGTTGGCAGACGAAAGCACACTCCGCACCGAAGTAGAGCCGCAGCAGCAAGAGCAGCAGCCAACGCAGGCGGAAGCCACCGAGCAGCACCAGAGTTCAGACCAGCAGCATCCCCCAGCAGAGAAGCAGAATCCTACCAACGACGCCCGGCCAGTCGTTTCTTCGAACACCACTCCGAAGACCGTGCCCGCGCGCAAAGACAAAGAGACCATGGAAGACTTCGCCACAGTACTCGAAAACTTTGAGGCCGAAGCGGAAGCAGCCGCGGCGGCATCCCACGAAAACCGTGTCACCAAAGGCACCGTGATCAAGATCACGGACAAGAGCGTGGTCGTCGACATCGGCCAGAAGAGTGAAGGCGTGGTACCGCTCGCCGAGGTGCTCGACCACGAAGGCAAGCCGCGTTACAACGTGGGCGACGAGATCCCGGTGATGGTGCTGGGCGGCGAGACCGAAGAAGGCGGCATCCGGCTCTCGCACGAGAAGGCCCAGCGCATGGGCGCGTGGGACGAGATCGAGAAGGCGTTCAACGAGAAGTCCGCGATCAAAGGTCGCGTGGTCGAGCGCGTCAAGGGCGGCTTGTCCGTGGAAGTCGCGGGCGCGAAGGCATTCCTGCCGGGCTCGCAGGTGGATGTGAAGCCGGTACGTAACCTGGACGCGCTCAAGGGACAAGAGATCGAAGTCCGCGTGATCAAGCTCAACAAGAAGCGCGGCAACATCGTGGTCTCGCGCAAGGAATTGCTGGAAGAAGACCTCAAGGGCAAGCGCGAGAAGACGCTGGCCGACCTGCACGAAGGCGCGGTGCTCACCGGCACAGTGAAGAACCTGACCGACTACGGCGCGTTCGTGGACCTGGGCGGCATCGACGGCTTGCTGCACATCACCGACATGTCCTGGGGACGCCTCACGCATCCGCGCGACCTAGTGAACGTGGGCGATGAGATCCACGTGAAAGTCTTGAAGTACGACACCGACAAGCAGCGCGTCTCGCTCGGATTCAAGCAGCTCACGCCTGATCCGTGGCTCGATGCCGAGCATCGCTATCCGGTGGGCGCGCACGTCAAAGGGCGCGTGATCTCGGTGACCGACTACGGCGCGTTCATCGAGCTCGAGCAAGGCATCGAGGGACTGGTGCACGTCTCCGAGATGACGTGGTCGAAGCGCATGAAGCATCCCTCGAAGCTGGTGAAGGTCAACGACCAGGTCGAGACAGTCGTGCTGAACGTCAATCCGACCGACCGGCGCATCTCGCTGGGCATGAAGCAGCTCGAGACGAACCCGTGGGATACGCTCCACGAGAAGTATCCGTCGGGCGCGGTGGTCGAGGGCAAGGTGCGGAACCTGACCGACTTCGGCGCGTTCATCGAAGTGGAAGAAGGCATCGACGGCCTGGTGCACGTCTCGAACATGAGCTGGACGAAGCGCATCAAGCATCCTTCGGAAGTGCTGAAAAAGGGCGACAAGGTGAAGGCGGTCGTGCTCGGCATCGAGCCCGAACAGCGGCGCCTTTCGCTCGGCATGAAGCAGCTGCAGCCCGACGTTTGGGAGAGCTTCTTCCAGACGCACAAGATCGGCGACGTGGTGCACGGCAAGGTCATGCGCACCGCGACCTTCGGCGCGTTCATCGAGATCGCGGAAGGCGTGGAAGGCCTGTGCCACAACTCGGAGGCGGTGGATGAGAAGGGCGGTCCGCTGAAGCTCGAGCCCGGCATGGAGCACGACTTCAAGATCATCAAGATGAATCCGGAGGAGAAGAAGGTCGGGCTCTCGATCCGCGCGGTCGGCCAGGAAGCCAGCCGCCACGAGGTCGAAGCCTACAAGCAGCCGGCAAAGAGCGCCGGCACTTCGAGCTCTTCGGGCTCGGGCGCGAGCACCACGCTCGGCGACCTGATCAACTGGAAGCGCGCGAGCAACGACCAGAACTAGATTCGTTGGAATTAAAAGGCCGTCCCGCTGAGCGGGACGGCCTTTTTGCTTTGGCGGCCTTACTTCGCGATATCGATGTGCAGGTTGATGCGGACTGCGGTGCGGGAGTCGAAGGAGCTCATGGTCTTGGTGTCGGAGCGCTTGCCCTTGTACTCGGCGAAGACCTCGTAGTCGGTGTTGGGCGCGAGCGCGTTGAAGCGGTAGACGCCGTCGTCGCCGGTGTAGAGGCTCTTCACCGCGAGGTTCTTGGTGTTCTTGAGATACACGACCGCACCCGAGAGCGGCTGGTCGCTTTTGCCGACGACCAATCCGTCGAGCGAGCGGAGCTGGTTCTGGTTATCCTTTTTCGGCCGCGGGAAGAGCTGGGCCGAGACGACGCCCGTGGCCGTGACCGCGACGAGCGCGAGCGCGAGCACACGAATCAGATTCTTCACACTGCCTCCGGAGGCGGCCGATCGACCGTCTCTATCCCTGACATTTTATATTGAGTAGCTACTCTGTTAGATGCAGGGCAACGTCCACGCGTTCATCATTATCCACGTGGACTTTGGTCTCGGGCTTCTTGGCGGCCTTGTCCTTGGACTTGACATCCGCCTGCAAGACGTAGTCGAAGCGCCCGGCGGGGACGCGGAAGGCGAACTCGCCATGGTGGTCGGAGACCGCCTCCCACTTGGCCTTCTCCTGGTCGGCGCGGCGCAGCTTGACCTTGACGCCGTAGGCGGGCAGGTTGTTCGGCGCCCACACGGTGCCGAAGATGAGCGCGTAGGGCGCCTGCTCCTTCTTCCCTGCCGCGGCCGGAGTGGGCGGCATCAGGATGGCAGCGAGCAACACCAGTGCGGCGGCGGCGAGCGCCGCGCGGCGGCTAGTTGTCACCGTCTTCATCCTCGGTGGCGACTTTTTCGTCTTCCTCGTCTTCTTCTTCGTTCACTTGCTTCAGTTCGAGCGGGTTCGCGGTCACGACCTCGAAGTCGGAGCCGCACTCCACGCAACTGACGATATCGCCTTCGTCGACTTCCTCGGGATCGACGTCGAGATCGGTTTCACATTCCGGACACAGGACCATTGGGACGCCTCTTTCTCGCTTCCGGGACGCGGCCACGATGGCGCGAGCCCCCTCGCTATATTTAGAATCTCTTGCAGCCGCCGTCAAGCGCGGTACCGCCCTGCTATGCAAGGACCCCACATGCTACGGACTCGATTGGCCGTTGGACTCGCGGTTGGGATGGCACTCTCCGGCACGATGGTTGCTCAGAAGCCAGCGGCAAAGAGCGCGGGCGCTGCCGGGCTCGATCCGCACATCGTCAGTGCGCTACGTGACGTTTCTTCGGCGCGCGTGAAAGCGACCATCGAGAAGCTGGTGAGCTTCGGCACGCGCAATACCCTCTCCGCAAATGATCCTGCAATGGCGAAGCAGGGCAAGGGGATCGTAGCCGCGCGCGAATGGATCAAGAGTGAGTACGAGCGCTACTCGCAGGCGTGTGGCGGGTGTCTCGAAGTGCAGTACGACGAGTTCACGCAACAGCCCGGGCGGCGCGTGCCGCAGCCGACCGATCTCGCGAACGTCTATGCGATCTTGCGCGGCACCGATCCGGAGGCGGCCAAGCACATCTACCTCGTCACCGGGCACTACGACTCGATGCCGAGCAGCCCGACGGATGCCACCACCAACGCCCCCGGTGCGAATGACGACGGCAGCGGGACCGCCGTGAGCCTGGAGTGCGCGCGGGTGCTGAGCAAGCACAAGTTCCCCGCGACCATCATCTTTCTCGCCGTCGCCGGCGAAGAGCAGGGCCTGTTAGGTAGCGCGCACTTCGCGCAGATGGCGAAGGACAAAGGCTGGCAGATCGATGGCGTGCTGAACAATGACATCGTTGGCGGCGTGAAGACTGCCGGGCAGGACCCGAGCATCGTCCGCGTCTACAGCGAGGGCGTACCGACGGCCGCGACCGAGGAGCAGATCCGCATGATCCGCGGCATCGGTGGCGAGAACGATTCCGCTTCGCGGCAGCTCGCCCGCTACGTCCGCGAGACGGCGAAGAAGTACATGGCGAAGGGCGACTTCGGCTCGAAGCTGGTCTTCCGCCGCGACCGCTACCTGCGCGGCGGTGACCACATCAGCTTCAACGAGCAGGGATTCCCTGCCGTCCGCTTCACCGAGTATCGCGAGGATTTCACCCACCAGCACCAGAACGTCCGCACCGAGAACGGGGTGGATTACGGCGACCTGCCGAAGTACGTGGATTTCGATTACGTCGCGAACGTCGCGCGCTTGAATGCCGCCACGCTCGCCTCGTTGGCATCAGCGCCGGCGCCACCCGTCAACGTCACGCTGGTGACGGAGAAGCTGGAGAATGATTCGACCATCACCTGGGACCGGTCGCCCGATGGCCGCGCGAAGGGCTACGAGGTGGTGTGGCGTTCCACGACGGCGGCGGAGTGGGAGAACGTGGAAGCCGTGGGCAACGTGCACATGGCCGTCCTGAAGCGTTCGAAAGACAACGTGTTCTTCGCGGTGCGCGCGGTGGATGCGCAAGGCCACTGTAGCTTGCCGGTCATGCCGATGCCAAAAATGCGCCAGGCCGCGCCGCAGCCGGCAACTTCAACGACTCCGCCGGAGCGCAAGTAGCATCCAACCAACAACATGACGACACGGCGTTACACCTCGGGTGGCGGAGGTAACAGCGGCATGACGCTGAGCTTTCCGCCGTTCACTCGCGTGGTCAAGTGGATCATCGGCATCAACGTGGTGCTTTTTTTCGTCCACGGCGTGCTGCAGATGGTGCCGAGCGCGGCGCTCGCGGCGCAGTACATGGAGCGCGGGCTGCTGCTGGTCCCACGCCTGGTCGTGCACGGGTGGATTTGGCAGCCGGTAACTTACTCGTTCGCGAACTTCGGGCTGCTGCAGCTCATCTTCGGCATGCTCGTGATCTGGCTGCTGGGTTCGAACCTGGAGAGCACGTTCGGCTCGCGCTGGCTTATCCGTTATTACGCCATCAGCGCGCTCGGTGGGGCGCTGTGCACGATCGCGCTGGCCTACTCCGGACTGATCGCCTCCGCGCCGGAGATGGCGCTGGGGGGCGTGGCGAGCGTCTATCTCGGCTTCCTGATCGCCTACGGCGTGCTCTTCGCCGAGACCGAGTTCTTTCTCTTCCCGCTTCCTATCCAGATGAAGGCGAAGTATCTCGCCGGCGTGACAATCTTGATCTCGATCCTGCTCGCGGTTACCGGTCCGGGTGGATTGCTAAGTCTGGGCCAACTGGGCGGGCTGATCGCTGGTTTCGTGTACATCAAGTTCTTCTTCGATCGCAAACCCGCACGGACGAGCGGATACGCCGGTCGCGGGCTCTCCGACCGCTATGACCGCAATTCTGACCTCCGCAAGAAAGGCGCGAGCGAAGGGCTCTTTGCGCGCATGAAGAACTCCTATTACCGCTGGAAGCGGAAGCGCGCCGCGCGCAAGTTCGAGGTCTACATGCGCGACCACAATCGCGTGGTGAAGTTCGATGAGTACGGCAACTACATCCCGCCGGCCGGCGAAGAGAAGAGCAAGAAGGAAGACCGCGGCGGCTGGGTGAACTGAACCCGCTGATCTCAGATTTCAGATCTAAGATTGCAGAATGGCCCGCGGGTAAGCGCGCTGTAGCGCTGCCCTCTCCCCAAGCCCGCCTCGGCGTGGTATATTCCGCTCCCCGAACAACCCACATATGAGATACGCACGTCTGCACCTTGCTGCGGTAAGTCTTGCTGCCATCCTTGTGTGCCTGGTCACGACTGGTCTCGCGGCCACGCGCACGCGCGCCGAGCGCTGGAAAGCGCCGAACGGCATCCGCGAGATCCTGATGAACCATCGCGAGGCGCAGGGCCTCGGCGATTACGGCAAGGAGAAGCTGACGGGCTTCACCGCCATCCGCGTGACGCGCAAGATCACGCGCTCGGGCGCAGCGCCCTATAACGATGCTTGCGAGGCGAAGGAGCCGGGCCGCATCCGCACCGAAAGCGGCACAGGGACGGTCACCATCAACACGGCATCGTTCCGCATCGAGACCACGAACAACGGCGAGGTGAACCGGCGGCCGGCGGAGCCGTATCACGACAGCGTGATCGCCATGTGCCTGGTCGCGCCGTCGAAATCGGCGACCTCCGAAAAAGTCCGCCTCATCGGCAAGGAGCGCGTGAACGGCAAGCCGGCGTACCACGTGCTCGCCATCGACGACGTTGGGCAGTACGACGAGTGGATCGATGCCGCGAACTACACGCTCGTGCAGCGCAAGCAGTCCGGGGTGATCCTGAACACGAGCGAGGAGTGGAACGACTTCCGCAACGTGAGCGGCATCATGGTGCCGTTCGACCACTTCACCCGCAACACTTCCACGCTGAATCCCTGGACGGAAGACGAAGCGCTGACCAAGTTCGATTTCGATCCGCAGATCAACGACGCAGATTTCACCGCGGAAGCCACCAAACCCACCATGACTGCAGGCTCGGCGAATGCCGGGACTACGTCGGGCGCAGCCCCGGCGCAGCCGAGCTCCGGCAGCGTGATCAGCGGCAACGTGAACGGGCAGCCGGTGAGCATCGACGTGAACAATACGCTGGCAACGTTGACGGGACGCCAGGCGCAGGTGACGACCAACACCCAGCAGCCGAATGCGAGCGCAACGACGACAACTTCTGCTCCGCCGGCGACGGCGGACCAGAACACCGCGAACCAGAACGCGCAGGCTGCAGTAGCGACCCAGGTGGCGCAGGCGGCCAAGGATCCCAACGCGACGATGAACGCCGCGCAGGCGGCGGCGGCGAACAAGCAGGCGGGCGCGACGGGAGCTTCTATTCCGGGGACGAGCGTCGTGCGGCAGATCGGGCACGGGCAGATCGTCTCGCCGGCGTGCTCCGACGCCACGAACCTCGTCGCCATCGACGAAGTCTCCACCGGCTACAAAGACCCCGCCGCCGACATGCGCTTCACCGTGACCAACGTCAGCACGGAAGAGCTGTACGTGGACCGCGTGAACTGCAAGGAGGTCTCGCGCATGAAGGCGCGCGAGTCCAAGCGCTGCATCTACGGCTCGAAGACAGGTTGGGTCGTGGTGGTCGCGAAGTCGAAGGACGTGTTCAATCCCGCCAGCGGCGGCGCCAACGCGTGCGGCGAGGGCTTCACCGCGCTGAGCAACATGCAGGAGACGAAGCTTGCGAAATAGGGTTGCGAAATAAGGTTGCGAAGTAAGCGAGCGACGGACTACTTCTTCTTACCGCCGGCGGGCCGCAGACGCGGAGTGCGCCGGCGTTCTTTTTTGCCCGGGGCGGTGGCGCCATCCGGCGAGCCGACCACGTGCAGGCGCATGAAGTTCGTCGAGCCGGAAGATTGCTGCGTGCCGGCGACGATGCCCATCACGTCCCCGGGAGCGACCGCGCCCACGCGGAGCAGCTCCGCCTCGGCGGTGCGCACCATGTCTTCGGTGAGCGGGGCGAGCTCGCATGGCATGGGCGTGACTCCCCAATACAAATTCTGGCGGTTGACCACCGTCGGGATAGCCGCGAACGCGTAGATCTGCGCCTTGGGACGATACTTCGAGATCAGGCGGGCGGTCGTGCCGGTGGCGGTGAACACGCCGATGGCGCGCATGTCGAGGTCTTCGGCGGCGTGGGCGATGGACTCGCAGATGGTCTCGGAGATGGAGAGCGGACGGCTTTCGCGGCGGCGCTGCCGCATGGGCTCGCGCATGTGCTCTTCCGTCTCCACGATGATCTTCGACATGATGGTGACGGCTTCGCGCGGATACTTGCCGCTCGCCGTCTCCGCGGAGAGCATGACCGCGTCGGTGCCATCGAAGATGGCGTTGGCGACGTCCGAAGCTTCGGCGCGGGTGGGCCGCGGGTTCTCGATCATAGACTCGAGCATCTGCGTGGCGGTGATGACCGGCTTTCGCCACTCGGCGGCACGACGGATGATGTGCTTCTGGATGACGGGGACCTTTTCCGGCGGCATCTCGACGCCGAGGTCGCCGCGCGCGACCATCACGCCGTCGGAGACATCGAAGATCTCTTCCAGGTGCTCGATGGCCTGCGGCTTCTCCAGCTTGGCGATCACCGGGACGTCGGAGTCGTGCGCGCTGACCAGCTTCTTCACCGCGAGCACATCATTGGCAGTGCGGATGAACGAGATCGCGATCGCGTCCACGCCATGCTTGAGCCCAAAGACGAGATCGGCTTCGTCTTTTTCGGTGAGCGAAGGCATGCTGAGCGCCGCGCCGGGGATGTTGATTCCCTTGTGCTCGCCGAGCATGCCACCGTTGATGACTTCCACCTCGACATCGTCCCCGCGGATTGCCCGCACACGCAGCTCGATCAAACCGTCCGAGAGCAGGATGCGCATGCCGGGCTGCACGTCTTTGGCGAGCGAATCCACGGTGGTGGAGATCACGGTGGCAGTGCCGAGGACGTCGCGCGGCGTGAGCACGATCTTCGACCCGGCCTTGAGCACGACCGGCATGCGCTGCTTGAGGCGGCCGGTGCGCATCTTCGGACCCTGCAAGTCTTGCAGGATGCAGATGGAGCGTCCTTCTTTGGTGGCGACTTTGCGCAGCCGCTCGATGACGCGGGCGTGCTCCTCATGCGTGCCGTGGGAGAAGTTGAGGCGCGCCACGTCCATGCCGACGCGCATCAGGTCGCGCATGGCGGCCTCGGTGTTCGAGGCGGGCCCGAGCGTGCAAACGATCTTCGCACGGCGGCGGTGGTGCGTGTGTTCGCCGTTCAGCCAGTCCGCGGACTGGTCAATGGGTTCTACGTTGGGCATGGAAACTCAATAGTCTAACGCACCCCGACGGGGTTCCTGCGGTCTGCCTCGAGCTGGGCCGGGGTTTCCAGCACGACGCGCGGATACAGCATCGCGTTGAACTCGGCGCCGATGAGCACCACGATGGAGATGATGTACGTCCAGACAAGCAGCGCGATGGCGGCGCCGAGCGAGCCGTAAATGGCGGTGTAGTTCGCATACTTCGTCACGTACCAGCCGAAGCCGACCGTCGCGGTGAACCACGCAATGGTGGCGAGCACGGCCCCGGGCAGCACGCGATAGTACGGCTGCGTGCGCGGGATCCCCCAATGGTAGATGAGCGAGATGACCGCGATCGAAGTCAGAGTGGAGATGACCCAGCGCCCGGCTTGCCAGAGCAGCAGGATGGCGACACCGATCTCTTTGTTCGAGTGCAGCAGCATCCAGGTCTGGATGGTGTTGCCGAAGCCGACGAGGATCGTGGCGACCATCATCGGGCCGAACGAGAGCACCACGAGGAAGAAGGCGACCGCGCGCTCCTTGATCACGCCCCACTCGCGCGGAAGGCGATAGGCGTTGCGGAACCCCTCCATCCAGCTGATCATCACGCCGGAAGCCGCCATCAGCGCGATCACGGAAGCGGAGTAGATCAGGCGAACAGGATGGTGCTGCCCCCCCTCGAAGTACTTCATGGCGCCGGCGCGCGCGCCGGGAGGCATGATCTGACCTATGGCGGAGGAGATCTCGCCAAGGAACCTTTCCGTGCTGTGCGAGGTGGCAAGCAGCGATGCGACGACCAGGAACAGCGGGAAGATGGTGAGGATGGAAGAGTACGCCGCACCCTTGGCGATGGAGAAACAATCGTGCTCGAAGCCGCGCCAGATGGCACGGCGAAGCGCATGGAAGAAGCGGAGGAACATCGGGGGAGATTCTAAAGTGGCGAGTGGCTGGTGGCTAGTAGCTAGCGAAGGTCACACTCCGCAGGGAAAGGAAAGCGCGGGCGGTGAAGCCCGCGCTCTTCAATTTCCGCGAGCGCTCAGCTGTGGCAGCAATCCGCGACCTTGGCCGAGTGCTCGTACTTGTCGTGGTGGCGCACCCAGGCCATCGGATGCGGCTTGATGCTGTCTTCGTCGCGTCCCTTGGGCGTGAGGTCGAGGAAGTTGTAGGTGCCGAGTAGGATGTCGAGCCCGCGCGCGTAGGTGGAGTAGGTGTGGAAGACTTCACCGCTCTCGTCCTTGTAGAAGGCGCTCAGGCCGGGGCGCTCGGTCTGCTGCACCGGTTCGGTGAGCGGCCCTTCCGCGTAGTTGTAGTAACTCTTGCCGGTGGCCTTTTCTTGCGGCGAGAGCGAGACCTGGTAATCGTGGTTGAAGTCTGTCTGGTTGGAGGAGAGCCAGGGGAAGGTCCATCCCATGCGCTTGCGGAAGCTCTCGATCTGCGCGAGCGGCGCGCGCGACACCGCGACCAGCGAGACACCTCGGGCGGCAAGATGCGTGAGCGGGAAGCGATCGAAGTGGTCGGCCACGAACGAGCAGCCCGGACAGCCTTCGGTCATCTCCGGCGAGAGCATGAAGTGGTAGACGATAAGCTGCGAGCGGCCGCCGAACAGATCGGCGAGCGCGGTCTTCCCTTTCGGGCCGTCGAAGACGTACTGCTTTTCGACTTTTTCCCACGGCAGCTCGCGACGCTGGCGGCTGAGCTCGTCACGCAGGCGCGTGAATTCTTTTTCCTTCGCGAGGAACTGCTTACGGGCCTCGATCCATTGCTGGTGCGACACGACGGGGTGCGATATGGCGGATTGCATGTTCATTTCTCCTTATTGCCGGCTGGCTGGTTTGATCGCTTGAGAGACGAGGAAAAACTTTTGACGGCGATTGCGGCCACGCCGCCGCCGGAGAGCACGCCGGCTACGGCGATCGCGGCACTGCTGAAACAAAGCGGACACATGCTGCACTCTCCTACTCTTTTTCCGTTTCCTGCTCGACCGCGGCTTTGATGCCGAGCAGGTGGCTGGTCCAAAGTTCCTGGAACGGTCCGACCCAGCGCTCGTAGATCTGGCGGATGGGCGTGGCGTTGAGCGCGTTCATGCGCTGGCGGCCTTCCTCGCGGCTGGTGACGAGTCCGGCGCCGCGCAGCACTTCGAGGTGCTTCATCACGCCGAAGCGGCTGAGGCGCGGGAAGGCGCGCACAACGTCGGTAGTCGGGCGCGGTCCCGAGCGCAGCAGATCGAGGATGGCCCGGCGCGTGGGGTCGGCGAGCGCCTTCCACACCGGGTCCAACTTGTCCGAGCTGATGCGCGGGGCAGGCACGTTACTCGACCGCCTTCTTCACCTGGCTGAGCAGGTGGCCCCATCCGGTGGAGACGCCCTTGCGATGCTCGGGATCGATCATGCCGAGCGCGCGGTGCCGCAACGTGACCTTCGAGCCGGCGCCGGACTTCTGCACCTTCACCTCGATGTGGTTCATCGCGGGATATGACATGAACATCGGCCCGCTGATTTCGATGAGCTCGTTCGGCTTGATGGCCTGGACGAACCCCCAGAGGTGCTCGACGCCGTCGCCGCGATTGCGCCACCAGCGTCCGCCGGCGCGCGGCTCGAGCTCCGCCTGCATCGATTCTCCAGTGGGACGGGTGAATCCTTTGCCTAAGTGGTGCAGCACCGCGGGCCAGGCTTTCTCGGGCGCGGCGGTGATCTCAACGTGCTGCTCGACATCCAGGATCAGGTCTTCGGTCTTCATGGCTGGTCAGCCTCCTTATGTGAGCGCATTGTCACGTGACTCTATGGTCACTTGTCAAGCGGTAAAGAAAGGCGCGGCTAAAAATCGTGCGCCTTATTGATAGGAAAGGAGTTACCGCGCGGCTGGCGTACCCATCACTGCTTCTCCTTCATGGCCTTGGTCAGAGCGGCGTGGGCTTCCTGCCACTTCTTTTCCGCCTCGCGGAAGGCGGCCCACTTCGCGTCCACCTCCGATTGTGGGGTTCCGGGAGGGAGGTTGTCGTAAGCGCGCTGCGCGGCTTCCGCCTCGGTAGCGGCCTCGGCGCGGACCTTGAACAGCCGCTCGAGATCGGTGTCTTGCGACACACCATACTCAAGCTTCAGGTCTTGCCGGGCGCTCCGCATCAGCCGCAGTTCCTCTTCGGCCTCGTGGACTTTGCGACTGCGCTCCTCGGATGGTGGCTCCGCCTGCAATCGTGCCAGCGCCTCTTCCCGTTCCGCGATCTGGCGTTCTAACTTACGGATCGTGGCGAGCCCTACGTCGTGCGGAAGCGGTGGTTGGTGCAGCGATGCGCCCGCCGGGACGTGCGGCGCGGCATTCAATCTCCGCATGCGCTCCAGGTCGAGTTTCTCCTTCTTGAAAACGACCTCGCCGGTGCCTACTTGGAGAGTGACGGTGCCAGCGTCTTCCGCGAGGAGATCACCGTGGACGATCTTGCCTGAGCCCTTGAGGACGACCTGGTAGTCGCCGCACCAGGCAGTGGCGGCAAGCAGAAGGACGGCGGACCATGCGCACCATCGGCGGAAACGCATCGTGCGGATTATACGCAAGACAAAAAAATCAGCCGCCGGTTTTCGCCGGCGGCTGAGGTAAATAAGTAACGGACTACTCGGCTGCCATCTCTTCGGCTTCGCCTTCGGAGCGCAGCATCTCGAGAGCGCGTTCGGCTTCTTCGTACTCCTTCGAGACCTGCTCCTGTACCTTCGCAGCGGCCTCTTCCAGTTCCGGAGAGAGACGAACGTTGCGGTAGTACTCCATGCCGGTCCCGGCAGGGATGAGTCGGCCGACGATGACGTTCTCCTTGAGGCCGCGCAGGTGGTCGACCGAGCCTTGGATCGAGGCTTCGGTGAGCACGCGCGTGGTCTCCTGGAAGCTCGCCGCGGAGATGAATGAGTCGGTCGAGAGCGACGCCTTGGTGATGCCGAGCAGCAGCGGACGTCCCGTTGCCGGGCGGCCGCCCGAGGCGATGACTTTCTCGTTCTCATCCATGAAGCGGAACTTATCGATCTGCTGCTCGAGCAGGAAGGTGGTGTCGCCGACGTCTTCGACCTTGACCCACCGCATCATCTGGCGAACGATGACCTCGATGTGCTTGTCGGAGATGTTGACGCCCTGCAGGCGGTAGACCTCCTGGATCTCGTTCACCAGGTACGCCTGCAGCTCCTTCTCGCCGAGCACGGCAAGAATGTCGTGCGGGTTGAGCGGGCCATCCATCAACGGCTCGCCGGCGCGCACGCGCTCGCCTTCCTGCACGTTGACGTGGACGCCGCGCGGAATGCTGTATTCCTTTTCTGTGCCGTTATCCGCCGTGACGTAGATCTTGCGCATGCCCTTGGAGATCTCACCGAAGCGCACGCTGCCATCGATCTCGCTGATGACCGCGGTCTCACGCGGCTTGCGCGCTTCGAACAGCTCGACCACGCGCGGCAGACCGCCGGTGATGTCCTTCGTCTTGGTGGTCTCGCGCGGGATCTTGGCCAGCACGTCGCCCGGGTGAACGGTGTCGCCATCCTGGATCATCAAGTGAGCGCGCGAGGGCATGAGGTAGCGCTTGGTCGTCTTGCCCTTGATCACGACGGCAGGCTGGCGCTTCTCGTCCGGAGTCTCAGTGACGACGTGGCGGGACAAGCCCGTGACTTCGTCCACTTCCTCGTGGAGCGTGAGGCCTTCCTGCAAGTCCTTGAACTGGACCGTGCCGCCGATCTCGGTAAGGATGGCGAAGGTGTACGGGTCCCACTCAACCAGTACCTGGCCAAGCTGGACTTGCGTTCCCTCTTCCACCTTGATGCGCGCGCCGTAGACCACGGCGTAGCGCTCTTTCTCGCGTCCCTTGTCGTCGACCACGGCGATGGAGCCGGCGCGGTTCATGACAACGAGGCCGCCTTCCTTGGAGCGGACGGTGACCAGGTTGATGAAGCGCACGGTGCCGTTGTTCTTGGCGTCGAGGCGCGACTGCTCGCTCACGCGCGATGCCGTTCCACCGATGTGGAAGGTGCGCATGGTGAGCTGCGTGCCCGGTTCGCCGATGGACTGCGCGGCGATCACGCCGGTGGCTTCGCCGAGCTCGACCATGCGGCCGGAGGCGAGGTTGCGTCCGTAGCAGGCGACGCAGACGCCGCGCTTCGATTCGCAGGTCAGCACGGAGCGGATCTTCACCCGCTCGATGCCCGCCGACTGGATGGCCGAGGCCAGCTCTTCGGTGATCTCCTGGTTGATGTCTACGATGACGTTGCCTTCGTAGTCCTTGATCTTCTCGAGCGAGACGCGGCCGACGATGCGGTCGCGCAACGGCTCGATGATCTCGCCTGATTCGACGATGGAGCCCACGAAGATGCCGTCCACCGTGCCGCAGTCGTTCTCGCTGACGATGACGTCTTGCGCCACGTCCACGAGGCGGCGGGTGAGATAGCCGGAATCCGCGGTCTTGAGTGCGGTGTCGGCCAGGCCCTTACGCGCGCCGTGCGTCGAGATGAAGTACTCGAGCACGGTCAGCCCTTCACGGAAGTTCGCCGTGATGGGCGTCTCGATGATCTCGCCCGACGGCTTCGCCATCAGTCCGCGCATTCCCGAGAGCTGGCGGATCTGCTGCTTCGAACCGCGAGCGCCGGAATCGGCCATGACGTAGATGGGGTTGATGGCGCCAGACTTGTCGGTCTGCTGCATCACGCCGAACATCTCGTCGGCGACCTTCTCCGTCACGTTCGACCAGATCTCCACGACCTTGTTGTAGCGCTCACCGTTGGTGATCGCGCCATCGAGATACTGCTGCTGCACGGCGATGACCTGCTTGTCGGCCGACCCCACGAGCTGCTTCTTGTGTTCGGGGATGACCATGTCGTCGATGCCGATCGAGAGGCCCGAACGCGTGGCGTAAAGGAAGCCCAGCGTCTTCAGGCGGTCGAGCATCTTGACGGTCAGTTCCAGTCCGAAGCGCAGGTAGCAGTAGTTGACCAGCTGTCCTACGCCCTTCTTCTTGAGCAGGCCGTTGACGAACGGCATCTCGTCAGGCAGCTCATCGTTCAGGATGGCGCGGCCCACGGTGGTCTGCACGAACTGGCGGTCGAAGTGCACCGGGTCAGTGTGGATGATGTCCTGATCGTCGTACGCCGCGGTCAGGTCGATGACCTCGCCGGTGTGGCGCAGGCGGATGGGCGTGAGCGTTTCGACCTCGCCACCCTCGAGCGCGAGGATGACTTCATCGATGTTCGCGAACGCGCGGCCTTCGCCCTTGGCACCGGGCTTGGCCTTGGTCAGGTAATACAGACCGAGGACCATGTCCTGCGTGGGGACAGTGATCGGGTGTCCCGAAGCCGGCGACAGGATGTTGTGCGAAGCGAGCATGAGCACGCTGGCTTCGATCTGCGCTTCCGGCGAGAGCGGGATGTGCACGGCCATCTGGTCGCCGTCGAAATCGGCGTTGAACGCGGTGCAGACCAGCGGATGGATCTTGATGGCCTTGCCTTCGACCAATACCGGCTCGAACGCCTGGATGCCGAGGCGGTGAAGCGTCGGCGCGCGGTTCAGCAGCACGGGATGGTCTTTGATGACCTCTTCCAGGATGTCCCAAACGATGGGTTCCTGCTGCTCCACCATCTCCTTCGCCTGCTTGATGGTGGTGCACTGCCCGGTCTGCTCGAGGCGGTGATAGATGAACGGCTTGAACAGCTCGAGCGCCATCTTCTTCGGCAGTCCGCACTGGTGCAGCTTCAGTTCGGGACCAACCACGATGACGGAGCGGCCGGAGTAATCCACACGCTTGCCGAGCAGGTTCTGGCGGAAGCGGCCCTGCTTGCCTTTGAGCGTGTCCGACAGCGACTTGAGCGGACGATTGTTCGCGCCACGCAGCACGCGGCCACGGCGTCCGTTATCGAACAGCGCGTCCACGGCTTCCTGCAGCATGCGCTTTTCGTTGCGCACGATGACTTCGGGAGCGTGCAGGTCCATTAGCTTCTTCAACCGGTTGTTGCGGTTGATGACGCGGCGATAGAGATCGTTGAGGTCAGAGGTGGCAAAGCGACCGCCATCCAACGGCACGAGCGGGCGCAGCTCGGGTGGGATGACCGGGATCACGTCGAGGATCATCCACTGCGGCTTGTTGCCGCTGCGGCGGAACGCTTCCACGACTTTCAGGCGCTTGGCGAACTTGAGCCGCTTCTGCAGCGAGGGCTCGTGCTTCATCTTGTCGCGCAGCTCGACCGAGAGCTCGTCGACTTCCACGCGCTTAAGCAGTTCCTTGATCGCTTCGGCGCCCATCATGGCGCGGAATCCGGTAGGGCGATACTGCGAATCGAGCTCGCGGTACTGCGCCTCATCGCGGATGACCTCGTGGTCCTTCACCGGCGCGTCGCCCGGTTCTACCACGACGTAGGCCTCGAAGTAGAGGACGCTCTCGAGGTCACGCAGCGAAATATCGAGCAGGTGGCCGATGCGCGAGGGCAGTCCCTTGAAGAACCAGACGTGCGAGCAGGGCGACGCGAGCTCGATGTGGCCGAGGCGCTCGCGCCGGACCTTGCTGAGCGTGACTTCCACGCCGCACTTGTCGCAGATCACGCCGCGGTGCTTCATGCGCTTGTACTTGCCGCACAGGCACTCCCAGTCCGTCACCGGACCGAAGATGCGGGCGCAGAACAAGCCATCGCGCTCGGGCTTGAAGGTACGGTAGTTGATCGTCTCCGGCTTGGTGACTTCGCCGTGCGACCAGCTCCGGATCTTCTCGGGCGAGGCCAGGCTGATGCGGATGGAATCAAAATCAGCGATCTGATTGCCGAGGTCGAATGGGCTCGAACGATACAAGATTGCCTCCATGTTCCCAGTGGCCAGTGGTCAGTTGCCAGTGGCCAGCCATTGCTGGCGACCGGCGGCGGAAACAACCGCCGGTCTTTCGTTGTCTTCTTCGGCCAGTGTCGCGGCGGGGGTCACTGACCACCGGCCACTGAACACTGACCACTAAAAACTAGTCTGCCGCTACGCTGGCCGCCTGCTTGCGACCGTCGCCACCCATCGTCTTGATGAGCTCCACGTCCAAGCAGAGCGACTGCAACTCGCGGATGAGCACGTTGAACGATTCCGGCACGCCCGGCTCGATCGCCGCCTCGCCCTTCACGATGGCCTCGTAGATCTTGGTGCGGCCATACACGTCGTCGGACTTGGCGGTGAGCAGCTCCTGCAGGATGTAGGCGGCGCCGTATGCTTCGAGCGCCCACACTTCCATCTCGCCGAAACGCTGGCCACCGAACTGCGCCTTGCCGCCCAGCGGCTGCTGCGTGATGAGTGAATACGGTCCGATCGACCGCGCGTGAATCTTGTCGTCGACCAGGTGCGAGAGCTTCAGCATGTAGATGTAGCCCACGGTGACGGGCTGCTCGAACTTGTCACCGGTCATGCCGTCGAAGAGCTCCGTCTTGCCGGATTCCGGCAGGCCGGCCTCGCGCAACAGGCCCTTGATCTCTTTCTCGCGCGCGCCGTCGAACACCGGCGAACCGAAGTACGCGCCGCCCTTCATGCCCTGCGCCACGCGAACGAGTTCTTCGTCTTCGAGCGCCATCAGGGTAGGCAGGAATGCGGAGTCCTTGTAAATGGTCTTGAGCTCGCGGCGGATCGCCTCCTCGCGGTTGTTCTCCGCGAGCAGTTGCGACACGCGCTTGCCGAGCTCATGACCAGCCCAGCCCAGGTGCGTCTCGAGGATCTGGCCCACGTTCATACGGGAAGGAACGCCGAGCGGGTTGAGAACGATCTCGACCGGCGTACCGTCGGCGAGGTACGGCATGTCCTCTTCCGGCAGGATGCGCGCGATCACGCCCTTGTTACCGTGGCGGCCGGCCATCTTGTCGCCGACGGAGAGCTTGCGCTTCATCGCGACGTAGATCTTGACCAGCTTGATGACGCCCGGAGGCAGCTCATCGCCCTTGCGCAGCTTCTCGATCTTCTCGTTGACGATCTTGCGCAGCACGTCGATCTGCCGCGAGGTCATCTCCTCGATCTCGTCGATCTGCTCGTTGACGCGCGGGTCCTTGTCGGCGAACTTGATGCGCTTGAGGTTGCGCGTCGAGATGCGCTCGATGGTTTCGCGGTCCACGACCGTGCCCTTGGTCAACAGGCGCTTATTGGTGCGCTCGTCGTGCAGGTCGGCCTGCGATTCCTTGCCGCCGAGGATGGCCTCGAGGCGCTTGAGGCGCTCGTCGGTGAGGATTCGGATCTCGTCCGAGAGGTTCTTCTCCAGCTTCTCGATCTGCGTGGCTTCGATGGACTTCGCGCGCTCATCCTTCTCCTGCCCTTTGCGAGAGAAGATCTTCACGTCGACGATGGTGCCTTCGATGCCCGGAGGGCAGCTGAGCGAAGCGTCTCGCACGTCGCCGGCTTTTTCGCCGAAGATGGCGCGCAACAGCTTCTCTTCCGGCGTGAGCTGGGTTTCGCCCTTGGGCGTGACCTTGCCCACCAGGATGTCGCCCTGCTTCACCGTGGCACCGATACGGATGACGCCCGACTCATCGAGATCGCGCAGCGCGTTCTCGCTGACGTTCGGGATATCGCGCGTGATCTCCTCGGGCCCGAGCTTGGTATCGCGCGACTCGATCTCGAACTCCTCGATGTGGATCGAGGTGTAGTAGTCGTCGCGCACCATCTTCTCGGAAATCAGGATGGCGTCCTCAAAGTTGTAACCGCGCCACGGCATGAAGGCGACGAGCACGTTGCGGCCGAGCGCGAGCTCGCCCTTATCGGTGCACGGTCCGTCAGCAATGACCTGGCCCTTGAGCACGCGGTCGCCCTTCTTCACGATGGGCTTCTGGCTGATGCAGGTGTTCTGGTTGGAACGCTTGAACTTGATGAGCTGGTAGATGTCGGAGCCGACCTCGCGCGAGAGCTGTCCCGGGTGGTGTTCGCCCTCGACACGCACGATGATGCGTTCGGAATCGACCGAATCGATGATGCCGGAGCGGCGCGCGAGCACGACTGCGCCGGAATCACGCGCGGTCACGCCTTCCATGCCGGTGCCGACGAGCGGCGCTTCGGCGCGGAGCAGCGGCACGGACTGGCGCTGCATGTTGGCGCCCATCAGCGCGCGGTTCGCGTCGTCGTGCTCGAGGAACGGCACGAGCGAGGCGGCGACGGAGACGAGCTGCTTCGGCGAGACGTCGACATAATCAACCTCGTCCCGATGCACCAGCACGAAGTTGCCGGCCTTGCGGGCGTTGACCAGCTCGCCCACGATGCGTCCTTTGTCGTCGAGCTCGATGTTGGCCTGCGCGATCACGTGGCGGTCTTCTTCCCACGCCGAGAGATAGAAGGAGAACGGCTCGAGATCGATCTGGCGCTTGCGCCGCTCTTTCAAGTCGGCGTTCGCCTTTTCGGCCTCGTGCTTCTCGATGTGGTCGCCGACGCGGTAATCGGAATCGCCGGCGTTCACGACGGACACGTAGTCGAGCACGCGGCCTGCCTTCACGCGGCGATACGGCGACTCGATGAAGCCGTAGTCGTTGATGCGCGCGTAGCAGGAGAGCGAGGAGATCAGTCCGATGTTCGGACCTTCCGGCGTCTCGATCGGGCAGATGCGTCCGTAGTGCGTAGGGTGGACGTCGCGGACTTCGAAGCCGGCGCGCTCACGCGACAGGCCGCCCGGTCCAAGCGCGGAGAGGCGGCGCTTGTGGGTGATCTCGGAGAGCGGGTTGGTCTGGTCCATGAACTGCGAGAGCTGCGACGAGCCGAAGAACTCGCGGATCGCGGCCATCACCGGCTTCGCGTTCACGAGGTCGTGCGGCATCGCCGTGGACATCTCCTGGTACACGGACATCTTTTCTTTGATCGCGCGTTCCATGCGGACCAGGCCGATGCGGAACTGGTTCTCGAGCAGCTCACCGACCGCGCGCACGCGGCGGTTGCCGAGGTGATCGATGTCGTCCACGGTGCCGATGTTCTTGCGCAGCTTCAGCAGGTAGCGAATGGTCCCGTAGAAGTCATCGGGCTCGAGCGTTCGGTTGTCGAGCTTGGTGGCCTCGCCGTTGTCGAACAGCTTGATGTTGAACTTCAAGCGGCCGACGCGCGAGAAGTCGTACTTCCGGGCATCGAAGAACATGCCGTGGAAGAGCGCGGTCGCGGTGTCGAGCGTCGGCGGGTCGCCGGGACGCAGCTTGCGGTAGATCTCGATCAGCGCTTCCTGCGGCGTCTTGACGTTGTCCTTGCGCAGCGTCGCGGAGATGACGTTGCCCACGTCGTCGCGCTCAGGGAAGAACAGGTGCAGCTCGCCGATGCCGGCGTCGATCAGCTTGGCCAGCTTTTCCGCGGTGACCTCGGTGTTGGCCTCGAGCAGGACCTCGCCCGATTCCGTGTCCACGATGTCGGCCGCGGTGAAGGCGCCTTCGAGGTCGGTGGTGTCGATCTCGATCTCGGTGATCTTCGACTTCTGGATCTCCTTCAGGATCGCCGGCGTGATCTTGCGGCCACTATGCGCGATCTCTTCCCCGGACTTGGTCTTGATGGAGTGCGCGAGCTTCAGTCCCAGCAGGTTCGTAGGACGCTCGACCGCCGGCTCCAAAGTCCAGAGCAGCTTCTTGTTCTTGATGGCGATGCGATCGACGGTGTAGAACGTGCGCAAAATGTCTTCGTCGGTGCGTAGGCCGAGCGCGCGCAAGAAGATGGTGCCGAGGAACTTGCGCTTGCGGTCGATGCGGACGTACAGGATGTTCTTCTGGTCGTACTCGAACTCGACCCACGAGCCGCGGTACGGGATGATCTTGCCGAGGAAGTAGGTGCGGTTGTTCGCCGTCTCGAAGAAGACGCCGGGTGAACGGTGCAACTGCGACACGATGACGCGCTCGGTGCCGTTAATGATGAAGGTGCCGTTGTTGGTCATGAGCGGCACGTCACCAAAGAAGACTTCCTGCTCCTTGATGTCGCGGATGGTCTTGTTGCCCGTCTCCGGGTCTTTATCGAAGATGGTCAGACGGATGGTGACCTTGAGCGGCGCAGAGTAGGTCATGCCGCGCTCTTCGCATTCCGCCATGTCGTACTTGAGCTGCAGTCCGACCGGGTCGCCGCACTTGTTGCAGAAGTCAGGCGTGTTCGAGTTGAACGTGCCGCAGCGGTTGCAGAGCACGTCACCGGAGTGGAACGGATCGGTGATGACGGTGGAGCCGCAGTTCTTGCACGTCGTACGCAGGTGGTGCAGGCCCTTCAAGTGGCCGCACTTGCACTCCCAGTTGCCGATGGCGAAATCGACGAACTCGAGCTGCGAGACGTTGCGGAAGTCGGTGATGGGGAAGACGGACTGGAACACGGACTGCAGGCCCGCTTCGTCGCGCTCGCTCGGCAGTTTGTCCATCTGCAGGAAGCGGTCGTAGGAACGCTTCTGCACCTCGATGAGGTTGGGGATCTTGATGGTCGCCGGGATCTTGCTGAAATCGAGACGCGCGCGGATGGCAGTATTCTTGTTCGGCATCAACAGCTCCTCTGTTAGCCCTGGTGTTGGCCAGGGTGTCTCGCCCGAATGCGGCGGGTGCGCGCTCGGGCCGCGGACGCTAGTCCGCGGGTTTGGCTCTAAAAATGCAGTCACGCCCCCGAGGACAAGCTTCCCCGAGAGCGCCGTTTTGGGCGCTTGGCCCTTGCTGCATTGTGACTTCCCGCGCCGTGTGTGGCCTTACTCCCCGTTGCCGGGGCGAAGATCGTGCGCGAAGGCGGTAGAGATATAGATACAGCTACCGCCCTCGCGGATTCATCGGGAACGAGATCAAGCGAACGTCACGCGGACACGCGTCCGCGGACTGCTACTTGACCTCGACGGTCGCGCCAGCTTCGGTGAACTTCTTGCGGATCGTCTCCGCCTCTTCCTTGTTGACGCCTTCCTTCACCGTCTTCGGAGCGCCATCCACCAGGTCCTTGGCTTCTTTCAAGCCCAAGCTGGTGACTTCACGCACCGCTTTGATCACGTTGATCTTGTTCGCGCCGGCCGAGGTGAGAACGACCGCGAATTCGGTCTTCTCTTCCGCCGGGGCCGCGCCCGCTGCCGCGCCGCCGCCACCCGCCATCATGACCGGGGCTGCTGCCGCCGCGGAGACGCCGAGGCGCTCCTCGAGCTTCTTCACGAGCTGCGCCGCATCGAGCAGGCTCAGCCCAACGATCTGTTCTTCTAACTGCTGGATATCCGCCATTTCAGTTCTCCCAACCTTTTTTAGTTATCGATGTTCGTGCTGCCCTGTTATCGATCCTCACGTTTCCAGTGCGCGATCCCTGCCAGACAACAGGTTTCACAGCCCGTGACTCTCGACAACCAAAGTCTTTTATTCGAGGGCTCCGCAACGCTTCGCTGCTTCGCCCTCGCCCTTTGCTCGCGCTGTATGGCGCTCGCTCCGGGCTCACCCCCCACAACTCGACCCGCAGAGGCTATGCTTCCGCCTCTTTGAACTTTTTCTTCTCCACGCCCTGGTTCAACACCACCGCCACGTCGCGGCCCACGGCGTTCATCACCGTGACCAGGCGCTGCGCCGGAGCGTTGATGAGGAAGAGCAGCTTCGAGTAGAGCTCTTCCTTCGAGGGCATGCTCGCCAGCTGCTCCAGTTCCTTGACCGAGAGCGCGCGGCCTTCGACCACGCCGGCCTGGAACTTGAACTCCGGATTATCTTTGGCGTACTTGGTGAGCGCCTTCGCCAGCGCGACCGGGTCGGCGTTGGTGTAGGCGATCGAGGTCACGCCCTTCAGGTCTTTCAGCACGCTCTCGACCGCGGTGCCCTTGGCAGCGCGCTCGACCAGCGTGTTCTTGACCACGGCATAACGCCCGCCGGCGGACCGCACCGACTTGCGCAGCTCGAAATCCTTTTCGACCGTCAGCTTCTCGAACGTCGCGACGATGAGGTTGTTCACACCCTTCAAGTCGCCGCTGAGCTTCTCGACCTGCTCGTGTTTCTTTGCTTTTGTGACCGGCATGACTCAGATCCTTTTCTTCAGAACTTGTCTGCAAACTTCTTAGGCGCTATGTCTCTTTGGTCTTCGAAGCCGCTTCCACCGCCGCGGTGTCGAGCGCGATCCCCGGGCCCATCGACGACGACAGGTACGCGCCGCGGATGTACTTACCCTTCGCCGCCACCGGCTTCGCCTTGATCACGCTGGTGATCACGGTGTGCGCGTTGTCGATCAGCTTGTCCGCGGTGAACGACATCTTGCCCACCGGAACGTGCACCAGCGCCGTCTTGTCGGTGCGGAACTCCACCTTGCCGGCCTTCACTTCCTTGACCGCGCGCGCAACGTCGAACGTCACCGTGCCGGTCTTCGGATTCGGCATCAGGCCCTTCGGGCCGAGCACCTTGCCGAGCTTGCCGACGGACTTCATCATGTCGGGCGTGGCGACCACGGCGTCGTAGTCGGTCCAGTTCTCCTTCATGATCTTCTCGACCGTCTCTTCGCCGCCCACGATGTCGGCGCCGGCTTCCTGCGCCTCGCGGACTTTCTCGCCCGAGGCGATGACCAGGACCTTCTTGCTCTTGCCCAGGCCGTGCGGCAGCACGACGGTGCCACGGACCATCTGGTCAGCGTGCTTTGGGTCCACGCCCAGACGCAGCGTGACCTCGACCGTCTCGTCGAATTTCGCGAACTTTACTTTCTGCAGCAACGGGACCGCGTCCTCGAGCAGGTACGACTTGTGCCCGACCGCTTCCCTTGCCTTCGTGATGTTCTTGCCCGGTTTTCTCATTTGCTTCCTCTGTCTGCCACCTCGCGTCCTTGTTCCGGCGCGACGTGGTCGTGTTGACTAAAAAATTACGCGACGACGTCGATGCCCATCGACCGCGCCGTGCCCTTGATGCTCTTGATGGCGCTGTCGAGCGAGGCGGCGTTCAGGTCCGGCATCTTCTGCTTCGCGATCTCGGCGACCTGCTTCTCGGTGACGGTGCCGACCTTGTCCTTGTTAGGCGTGCCCGAGCCCTTCGCCACCTGCGCGGCGCGCTTGAGCAGGATGGAGGCCGGCGGAGTCTTGGTGATGAAGGTGAATGAGCGGTCGCTGTAGACCGTGATCACCACCGGGATGATGAGTCCGTCGAGCTCCTTCTGGCTGGTCTTGGCGTTGAACTGCTTGCAGAACTCCATGATGTTGACCTGCGCCTGGCCGAGGGCAGGGCCCACCGGCGGCGCCGGCGTCGCTTTGCCGGCCGCGATCTGCAGCTTGACTTGTCCTGTGACTTTTTTCGCCATGTTCTCTTCTCTGCGTTCTCTCGATCTCTTTACGAACTCTGCGTTTCAGGCTCTCGCCGTTACGCGACTTTTTCGACCTGGCCGAACTCGAGCTCCACCGGGGTGGCGCGTCCGAAGATGGTGACCATGATCTTCAAGGTCTCGCGGTCTTCGTTGACCTCGTCCACGATGCCGGTGAAGTTGGCGAACGGGCCTTCGGTGATCTTGACCGACTCGTTCTTCTCGAACTTCACGCGCAGCTTCGGCTTGTCTTTGCCGACGTTCACGCGGTACACGATGGTGTTCACTTCTTCTTCCGACAGCGGCGTGGGATCGTTGCCGGTGCCGACGAAGCCGGTGACGCGCGGCGTGGACTTCACCACGTGCCACACGTGGTCGCCTTCGCCTCCCGAACGGAAGCCGGTGAGATCCATCTCGACCAGCACATAGCCCGGCAGGAAGGCGCGCTCAATGGTGTACTTCTTGCCGTTGCGGATCTCGGTGACAGGCTCGGTCGGGATCACGACGCGGCCGATCTTCTCCTGCAATCCAAAGGCAGCGACGCGCGACTCGAGCGACTCCTTCACCTTGCGCTCGAAGCCCGAGTAGGAGTGGATGATGTACCACTTCATGTTCGGGTTCCGGGGCTGCTCGGTAGACGCCGGCTCAGGAGTGCCCGTGGCTTCGGCGCCCTCGGCAGGCGCAGCGCCATCGCCCGCCGTTACTTCCGGTGGGGTCTTAGGCTCCTGCTCGTCGCCTTGCGGAGTGCCGTTTTCGTTGATGTCTTCAGCCATTTTCATCTATTTCGTGAAGAAATCCATCACGCGCTGTACGCCCCAGGTGAGGCCCATATCCACCAGCCAGAAATAAACGCCGAACAGTGCGACGGTGATGAGCACCACCAGCGTGGTGGCCTGCACTTCTTTCAACGACGGCGTGGAGACCTTCTTCATCTCCGTGCGCACGTCGGTGTAGAAGCTGCGCGTGCGCTGCGGCCACGACTTGATCTGCCCGCCTACGCTGTTCTCGTCCATAAGCTGCGTTGCTGACTTCGCCATTTCGACTGCTTCTTTCCTGGCCTTTGGCCGTTTCAAAACTTTGGCAGGGGCGGAGGGATTCGAACCCCCAAGTCCGGTTTTGGAGACCGGCAGTTTAGCCGTTGAGCTTACGCCCCTCCGTGGAACGCCAACTTGCGGCGCTCCGCTTACTTCACCTCTTTATGAGGCGTGTGCTTGCGACACTTCCTGCAAAACTTCGAGAACTCGAGCCGGTCCGGCGTGGTCTTCTTGTTCTTCGTCGTCGAGTAGTTCTTGTCTTTGCAGTCCGTGCACTGCAACGTAACGATCTCTCTGGCCATGACTGTCTACCTTTACTTAGTTCGGAGACGGCAACCGCCGTCTCTACCTTTATTTGATGATCTCGCTGATGGTTCCGGCTCCGACGGTGCGTCCACCCTCGCGGATGGCGAACCTGAGGCCCTTTTCCATCGCCACCGGCGTGATCAGCTCGATGGTGAGCGCGACGTTGTCGCCGGGCATCACCATCTCGGTGCCCGCCGGCAACTCGGCCACTCCGGTCACGTCGGTCGTGCGGAAGTAGAACTGCGGACGGTAGCCCTTGAAGAACGGGGTGTGGCGTCCACCTTCTTCCTTCGTCAGCACGTAGATCTCGGCCTTGAACTTGGTGTGCGGCGTGATCGAACCCGGCTTCGCCAGCACCATGCCGCGCTCGACGTCGTCTTTGCCCGTGCCGCGGAGCAACAGACCCGCGTTATCGCCCGCCATGCCTTCATCGAGCTGCTTCTTGAACATCTCGACGCCGGTGACGACCGTCTTCTGCGTGTCGCGGAAGCCGACGATCTCGACTTCCTCGCCCACCTTCACCTTGCCACGCTCGATGCGGCCGGTCACGACCGTGCCGCGGCCGGAGATCGAGAAGATGTCTTCGATCGGCATCAGGAACGGCTTGTCGATGTCGCGCTGCGGCAGCGGCACGTACTTGTCGACCGCGGCCATCAGCTCGTCGATCTGCTTCTCCCACTTGGCTTCGCCGTTGAGCGCGCCCAAGGCGGAGAGACGCACGACCGGGATGTCATCGCCCGGGAACTTGTACGACTTCAACAGCTCGCGGACTTCGAGCTCCACGAGATCGAGCAATTCCGGATCATCGACCGCGTCGCACTTGTTCAGCGCGACGACGATGTACGGTACGCCCACCTGGCGGGCCAAGAGCACGTGCTCACGCGTCTGCGGCATCGGACCGTCGGTCGCCGCCACCACGAGGATGGCGCCGTCCATCTGCGCCGCGCCGGTGATCATGTTCTTGATGTAGTCGGCGTGGCCCGGGCAGTCGACGTGCGCGTAGTGCCGGTTCGGCGTCTCGTACTCGACGTGCGCCGTGGCAATCGTGATGCCGCGCTCGCGCTCTTCCGGCGCGTTATCGATCGAGTCGAACGACCGGAACTGGATCTTCGGGTTGTGCTTCGACAGCACCTTCGTGATCGCCGCCGTGAGCGTCGTCTTGCCGTGATCGATGTGCCCGATCGTCCCCACGTTCACGTGCGGCTTGCTGCGATCAAATTTCTCTTTCGCCATCTTTCCCTCTAGCTCTGGTTATGACTGCGTTAACCCGGTTATGCGTATTGCCCGCTTATGCGTACTGATAGATCTTGGAAAACTTGAACCTCAACTCCGGCGCCACTTCTTCCAGCTTCGTCAGGTACATCTCGCGCACCTGGCCCTGGTCCGCCGCGGTGAGCTCGCCCCACAGCGATGCCACGCTCTTGCCGCCGCGAAACACGTCGAGCAAGCCGGCATCGCGCACCTGCTCGAACTGCCGCACCCGCAGGCCACGCTTGCTCACGCTCTTCAGGAACCGCCCTACACTGGCGGCAGAGAAGGCGCCATCGAGCACCGTCTTGAATTCCGTGAATCCCGCTTCGTTCCCGACCGCGAGCTTTGCCTGTTCGAACGCCATGTGTTTCAGAACTCTGGAGCTGATGATCGGGATTGAACCGATGACCTCTCCCTTACCAAGGGAGTGCTCTACCAACTGAGCTACATCAGCAGAACTCGTTCGCACCACGAAACCGAAACTCTGGAGCGGGAGACGGGAATCGAACCCGCGACCAACAGCTTGGAAGGCTGTGACTCTACCACTGAGTTACTCCCGCCCTTCCGTCTCCACCACATCCTCGCCGTGCAGCGTTTCGTTCCGATGCACGAGCGACTTGAACGCGAACAGAACCATCAGCAGGATGACCGGCGCACTCATCGGAACCTTGCCGAACCGCTCGACGTAAAACGTTTCCGAGAGCGTGTAGTACGCAACGACCGCGATCACCGCGTACGCGCTCAAAGCCAGGACCAACCGCTGCTTCTGCTTCACTCGACCGCCAACCATCTGGTGCACAGGGGAGGATTCGAACCTCCGTAGCTCCAAGGAGCGGCAGGTTTACAGCCTGCTGCCATTAACCGCTCGGCCACCTGTGCGAAAACTGCTTCCCTGCCGCGCGACCATGAACGAACGGCACACATACTTCCGCGCACAAACTTCTGCGCATGAACAACCACTTGCGGAAAAACTTCCTAGTGGAGTGTGTTCCTCTTGAGGAGTTGCGCGTTCGTTATCCGGAGCTTGCTAACCCAGCCGGCGCTCGCTCGGCCAGGACCTATCCCTGGAGCTGGCGACAGGACTTGAACCTGTGACCCTCTGATTACAAATCAGATGCTCTACCAGCTGAGCTACGCCAGCCACTGATGCCTTCCCGCCGCACGGGACAAACATTTAAAGTAGCACAACGGCATTTGACGTGCAAGCAAACCACCGCCCACGACCCCCAAATTGTTATCCAAGTGGTAACGATTGGCGTAGTCCGAAGCGAGGGGGATGCCGGCAGAACGCAAATGCTATGATTCCTGACCTCGTTATGATTCTAACCGATGGCGGAGCCTTCTTGCCACCCTCCGCCGGCACCTTCCGCGTGCTTTTCCGGACTTCCCGATGATGCTCCGCCGCCGCACCCTGCGTGTGCTCGCCGTGCTGCTCGTGGTGATCGCTGCGGCGATCCTCGCCGCCGTGCTTCTGCTGCGCCGCGGACGCGCTCCCGAAGCCGTCCGGCTGCTTCCCGACGCCGATGCGGTCGTGTACTTCGACGTGAAAGCGCTGCGCACCCTCGGTGCGTTCTCCAGCGAGACGCCCACACGCGAGCCGGAGTACGAGCAGTTCGTCCGCGAGACGGGGTTTGTCTTCGAGCGCGACCTCGATTCCGCCGCCTTCGCCGTGCACGCGGCAAAGAATCCTCCCGCGGGCTCGAGCGCGAGCGTCGCACCGCTTTCGCCCGACACTCGCTACTCCGAAGTCTTCGTCGGACGCTTCGACATGGCGCGCCTCACCGCCTACCTGCGCAAACTTTCGAACGGCACCGAGCGCTATCGCGACATCGACGTCTACTTCATCCCGCACGAAGGCCGGCAGGTGAAGGTCGCCATTCTCGGCGTGGACCGCGTGGCGGTCTCAAACATCGACTCGCGCGAGCCGCTGCATCGCATGATCGACCGCTATCGCTCCGGCGCGATGCACGCCGCCGGACCGGCGCTGGTCGCGAGCTATCGCGAGCACATCCCGCTGGGCAGCGTGGTGTGGGCGGTCGCGCGCGTGGGCGACGGCGCGAACATCGCCGGCGTGCCCGCGCCCGGCCTGCTCAGTTCGCTCGCGGGGACGACCGTCGTTGCTTCCGTACGCCCCATGCTCGGCGCACAGTTGAAGATCGAGGATATCGCCGGCGACCGCGAGCAGGCGCAGCGCATCGTGGAGAACGGCAACACCATGTTGGCGCTGTTCAAGGATATGGAGGTGAACACCGCGCCCGGCGGCACCGACGAAGACGTGAAGAAGGTGTTCGACAGCATCAAGATCGAGCAGCAGGAGCAGAGCGCCGTGCTCACCGCCGACATCCCGCGAGGGTTCCTGAAGAAGATCACCAACGAGCCGCCGCAGATCGCGCCCGCCACGCCCGCAACCCTCGCTCCTGCACCGGCTCCCCGAAAGAGAAAGTAGTCAGCAAAAAGAAAAAGGACAAAGTGAAAGACTTTGTCCTTTGAGCTTTTACTCGAGAGCCGGGTCTATTTCCCTGTGCCGCTCCCGAAATGCGGGATCTTGGCTTCCGCGGTGGTCAGGCGGAGGTATTTGTAAGGATTCACCGGGGTGTTGTAGATGCGCACTTCGTAGTGCAGGTGCGGCCCGGTGGAGCGTCCGCTGAGCCCGACGTAGCCGATGATGTCGCCGCGCTGCACGCGCTGGCCGCTGGCCACGTTGAAGCTCGAGAGATGTCCGTAGCGCGTCGAGATGCCATTCGGATGGTCGATCACGATCAGGCGGCCGTAGCCGTTCTGCAGGTCGGCGAACTCGACCACGCCGTCCGCCGGCGCGATGACCGCGTGCCCGTAGGAACTCGAGATGTCGACCCCAGTATGGAAAGCGCCTTCACCGTTGAACGGGTCGGTGCGCTCGCCGAAGGAACCGGTGATCGGACCTTCGACCGGCCACAGGTTCGGCGCCGAAGCCAGCCGCAGCCAGTCGGCGGTGGTCGCATTGCGCTCGCCAAACTCGATGCCCAGGGTGGCCGCGCCGCTCATTGCGCTGGTGCGCAACGCGTGGAACTGGTCGATGGACGAGGTGAACTCCTCATCCCCAAACTCGCCGTGCGCGGTGAGCATAGGATCGGCCTTCAGGCCGTAGAGCGTGGAGATCTCGCTGGCGAGCGACCCGAGCGAGGCGGCCTGCACTTCGTGCTCCTGCGCGACCTGCTCGAGCTGGGTGTAACGGTTGCGCAGCGCCTCGCGGTCGGCGCGGATCTGGTTGTACGCCTGCGCCTTCCACAGCATGCGGGCGTAGGAACCCGCCATGCCGGTGATGGTGAACATGCCGATGATGGCGCCGGCGATGAAGACGTACAGATAGTGCAAGGGGATCGGGAGCTTACGCAGCTGGCCTTCAGCGTCGCGAGTCACCAATAAAATGTAGTAGCGCTTCCGCAAGGGGAACTCCCGGAAAAACTCTACCTACCTAAGGTCTCGTGTTATTTAGCCCGCCGTTCACTTTGCCCGAATGCGGTTCCCGTGGCCTTGGTAGCTCGCTTCGTGGCCGAACCGGCACTTGCCGGTTCGTTTGGGCCTTGGCCAGAATGTCCTGTAACGGCCCGGCAACTCTACCCGACCTGCTTCCGCAGTGTCAAGCAGAACTGATGCTGGATACGATACCCCAAGTTGGTGCAAATAAAAGTACTTGGAAGGCCAACCCGGCACCGTTTTCAGGGCATGTCCCAAGGTAACTTCCAGGGCAATAGGGCCCTCCGGAAGGGGGTTTCCTGGCCTTAGCCCTCCGGCGGCTCCTCCTTATATAGTGACGGTTTCGGCCTCCAATGGTTAGGCTCACGGGGCCAGCCGATACGACCATGCCCATTCCCGAATTGAAGATGATTGAACGCATCCGCCGGATGGCCGGTCAGGTTACGCCTGCCATGGGTCGCTCAGTCGTCGTTCACGGGATCGGTGATGACTGCGCCGTCCTTCGGCTTGGACCCGGCTCCGACACCCTGGTTACGACCGACATGTCCATCGAGGGTGTTCACTTCCGGCGGGATTGGTATCCGGCGGAGCTCATCGGGCGGCAGTGCCTCACGCGCGGACTCAGCGACGTGGCCGCGATGGGCGGCGAACCCGTCGCGGCTTTTCTCTCTTTAGCGCTGCCGGCGAAGGTGCCCCAGCGCTGGGTGGACGCATTCTTCTCCGGACTCCTCAGCCTCGCGCGCGAATACAAAGTCGTGCTCGCCGGCGGCGACGTCTCGACCTGGCGTGAAGGCGTGGTGGCGGACATCATGGTCATCGGCCGCGTGCCCGCCGGACGCGCGATCCTGCGTTCGGGAGCGAAGCCGGGCGACGGCCTTTATGTCACGGGAATGCTGGGAGTGGCGGCCGCGCGCGTGGCAGCGTTCCGCGCTGGAAAGAAACTAGGGGCCCGCTCAGCCGCGAGCACGCCCCGGATCGCCGTGGGACGAAAGCTGATCGGCGTGGCCTCCGCCATGATCGACACCTCCGACGGCCTCTCCACCGACCTGAAGCACCTCTGCGACGAGAGTGGATGCGGCGCCATCGTCTACGCCCCCGCGCTGCCCGCGCCCGCCGGCATCGACTTCGCATTACACGGCGGCGAGGACTACGAGCTGCTGTTCACCGCGCCTCCGAGGGCGAAGGTCCCGAGCAAGATCGCCGGCGTGCCGATATCGCGGATCGGCGAGATCACGCGCGAGAAAAAGATCTGGCTCGCCGACGCGCGCGGCGGCATGCACCGCTTCAAACCGCAAGGCTGGCAGCATTTTTCTAAGTAAGCAGCCGTCTATCGCGGCGTCAGGTTATCTGGCCGCTGCCACATGGTTTCGAAATCCTGCTGAAAGGCGCGGACCTGCGCGGGGTCATTGGTGAGGTGCGCGTTGTTGTCCTGCGACTTCAGCCCCGAGGGCGACCAGTTGGCGCTGCCGTCGCGCAGCAACGAGCCATCCACCAGGTAGGCCTTGAGGTGCATGATGTTGCGTCCGCGATCGGCCTTGATGCGGACCTCCACGTTGCGCTCGCCGCGCAGCACGTCCGTGGGCGACACGCCGTTGTGCTCCGCGGCGTGGCGCTGCTCGTCTTCATACTGCGAGCGGTCGCGATAAAGACGCACGCGCACGCCCGAGCGCGCCAGTTGCTGCAAACGCTCGGCGAGGAACTGGTCGGTGAAGGCGTACATGGCGATGTCCACGGTGCGCTTGGCGCCGGCTAGCGTGCCGGAATCGAGCTGCTCGAGGTTTTCCGCGGGCGAGAAATGGTTCTCGCTGAGCACCTGGCCTGCGGGGACAGAATGGAACGGCGGCGGAATGGGCGCGGCTTCCGCGGCGGGGCGGTACTTCCAATAAGCGCCCGCAGCAGCCACGATTATGAGGATGACAGTCAGGAAACCGGGAGAGCGGCGCGCCATGCGCCGAGCATAACCGCTCTTGCGGCGGAGTACCATAAACCTGTGCGGCAAACTTTTCCCCAACGTGTCCTCGGCTACGTCCGCGAGCAACGGCTGATGAAGGCCGGCGACCGCGTCGGCGTGGCCGTCTCCGGCGGCCCGGACTCGGTCGCGCTGCTGCGCGTGCTGCTCGAGCTGCGGGAAGAGATCGGGATCGTGGTCGCTGCCGTCGTTCATTTCAACCACAAGCTGCGGGGCAAGGATTCCGAAGCCGACGAGCGCTTTGTGCGTGCGCTGGCGGAAACCTTCGAGCTGGAGTTTTTGCGCGCCGAGGCCGATACGGCTGCCGCGGCCGAAGCGCAAGGAAAAGGCATCGAATCCGCAGCGCGCGAGCTGCGCTATGAATCCTTCGGCTATCTGCTGCGCTCCGCGAATCTCGACGCCATCGCCACCGGCCACACCCTCGACGACCAGGCAGAGACAGTGTTGATGCGGCTCATCCGCGGTGCCGGCACGCGCGGTCTCGCGGCGGTGCTCCCGGTGGTCCGCGTGCAGAAGAAGCTCGTCGTGCGGCCGCTGCTCGGCGTGCGCCGCCGCGAAGTCATCGCGTATCTCCGGGCTCTCGGCCAGGATTTCCGCGAGGACGCCACGAATCGCGACCCCGGGTTCCTGCGCAACCGCATCCGCCACGAGCTGCTGCCGCTGCTCGAACGCGACTACAACCCGCAGGTGGCAGAATCGCTCGCGCAGACGGCAGAGATCGCCCGTGCCGAGCAGCAGCACTGGGAGCGGGAAATCAGCGAGGCGATGCGCGAGGTCGCGCGTTGTAAGGCGGAGAAAGATGGCTCGCGCGGCGTGATCCTCGCGGCCGCCGGGCTCAAGGCGTTACCCCTGGCGTTGCAGCGGCGCGTGCTGCAGCAAGCAAGCGAGAAGCTGGGCGTCTCACCCGACTTTGAAAAGATCGAGGCGGTGCGCGCGCTCTTGGAGAAGACAACGGGCTGCGTGGAACTCGCCCATGGTGTACAAGCGCAGCGCGAGAAAAGCGAGCTGCGGCTTTGGGTCGGCGGCGCGACGAAGCCGGCGTCGGACTATGAGCATCCTTTGGCCATTCCGGGCGAGGTCACCATCCCCGAGCTAGGCAGCAGGATCGCCGCGCGGCGTGCCACGGCGGAGACCCCGGGCCAACAGGACGCCGGCGCCTGCGCCCACATGAACGGCGCGCTCACAGTCCGCAACTGGCGCCCCGGCGACCGCTTCCATCCGCAGCACTCGAGCGGCCCGAAGAAAGTAAAAGAGCTGCTCACCACGAAGAAGATCACGGGACTCGAGCGGACGCTCTGGCCCGTCGTCGCCGCCGGCGAGCGCATCGTGTGGCTCCGCGGCTGGGGAGTGGCCGCCGACGCCGTTGCTCCCGCTGGTTCCGAGGGCGTCCGCATCGAAGAAGTGGTTACCGAAGAGTGACGCACCCGTTGTATGCTCATCCGCTGAGCTTCCCCCTTGAGGCGAGCAGAATTGGCTGAAGAGAAGAGCAACCTGAAAGTCCTGCTCACGACCGAGCAGATCTCCAAGCGCGTGAAAGAACTGGCGCGGCAGATCTCCGAGGACTACCGCGGCAAGACCCTCACCGCCGTCTGCGTGCTCGAGAACGGCTTCATCTTCATGGCCGACCTCGTGCGCGGCGTGGAAGTCCCCGTCATCTGCACCTTCATGAAACCGGAATTCACCGACGTGCAGCAGGGCACCACCTCGACCACCGAGATCTTCTTCACGCCCGAGCCCGATGTCCGCGGGCAAGACGTGCTGCTCATCGAAGGCCTGGTGCAGTCGGGCATCACGAGCGAGTTCCTCATCCGCACCATGGTCGCCCGCGGCGCCAAGTCGGTGAAGCTGGCTGCCTTCCTCGATAAGCAGAAAGAACGCCGCGTCTCGCTGCAACCGGACTACTTCGGCTTCCTCATCGACGAGTCGTTCGTCGTGGGCTACGGCCTCGGTTCGCCGCACATGGGGCGCAACCTGCCCTACGTTGCTTCCGGACTGCCGAATCCTGCGACCGCCGCCGCGAAGTAAGCGCGGGTAGTAAGGCAAATTCCTTTCTCTCTCGGTGGTTTTTCGGCCGCTTTTTCCCGCGCGTGGGAACTTTTGTCCGGCCAAAGGGGTTAAAATCATTGTGAGTTCGCCGACGTGTCCGCGGCATCCAATGGAGCTGTGACGCGTGATGGCATGCAGCTCGCCTCTCAGGCGGGCGCGCCGGCACAAGCGAGCTTCTCTGCCGGCGGGATTTGAGGAGAACAAGTGAATTCGACGGTTAAGACGGTACTGTTCTGGCTGGTGATCGTCGCTTCCTGCCTGGTGTTGTGGCAGGTGGTGAAGGCCGGCAACGCGGGGCCGAAGGAAAAAGAAGTCAGCTACTCCGAGTTCGTCAACGACGTGCAGCAGGGCAACGTGGAGTCGGTGACGATCAACGGCACCCTCGTGCAGGGCAAGTACCGCAACAATAAGACCGAGACCTTCCGCACCACCATCCTGGCGCAAGACCAGGACATGATCAAGATCCTGCGCGACAAGAACGTGATCGTGAACGTGAAGGATTCGCAAGCCGGCAACTGGGGCACATGGATCACCATGTTCGCCCCGTTCATCCTGTTCGGCGTGCTGTGGTTCATCATGATCCGCCAGATGCAGACGGGCGGGTCGAAGGCGCTGAGCTTCGGCAAGAGCCGCGCCCGCCTGCTCTCGATGCAGCAAAAGAAGGTCACGTTCAAAGACGTGGCTGGCGTGGATGAGGCCAAGGAAGAGCTGCGCGAGATCATCGAGTTCCTGCGCGAGGCGCAGAAGTTCCAGAAGCTCGGCGGACGCATCCCCAAGGGCGTGCTGCTCGTCGGACCTCCGGGTACGGGCAAGACTTTGCTGGCGCGCGCGGTTGCCGGCGAAGCCAACGTTCCCTTCTTCAGCATCTCCGGTTCGGATTTCGTCGAGATGTTCGTCGGCGTGGGCGCGAGCCGCGTGCGCGACCTGTTCGAGCAGGGCAAGAAGAACGCGCCCTGCATCATCTTCATCGACGAGATCGACGCGGTCGGCCGCCATCGTGGCGCCGGACTCGGCGGCGGTCACGATGAGCGCGAGCAGACGCTCAACCAGCTCCTCGTCGAGATGGATGGCTTCGAGTCCAACGACGGCGTCATACTCGTCGCCGCGACGAACCGCCCTGACGTACTCGATCCTGCGCTGCTGCGTCCCGGCCGCTTCGACCGGCGCGTGGTGGTGTCGCGTCCCGATGTCCGCGGACGCGAAGAGATCCTGCGCGTCCACACTCGCAAGATCCCGTTGAACGACGACGTTGATTTGATGGTCCTCGCGCGCGGCACGCCGGGGTTCTCGGGCGCCGACCTCGCCAACATGGTCAACGAAGCGGCGCTCAACGCGGCGCGGCAGAACCGCAAGACCGTGCTGATGTACGACTTCGAGATGTCGAAAGACAAAGTCCTCATGGGCGCGGAGCGCAAGTCGCTGCTGCTCACCGATGAGGAGAAGAAGGTCACGGCATACCACGAGGCCGGGCACGCGCTGGTCGCGGCAAAGCTGCCCAACGCCGACCCGCTGCACAAGGTCACCATCATCCCGCGCGGCATGGCGCTGGGCGTGACCATGCAGTTGCCGGAGACCGACAAGCACAACTACACGCGCGATTATCTCGAGACCGAGATCTCCGTGCTCATGGGCGGACGCCTGGCGGAAGAGCTGTTCCTGAGCCAGATGTCCACCGGCGCGGGCAACGACATTGAGCGCGCGACCGAGCTCGCCCGCCGTATGGTGTGCGAGTTCGGCATGAGCTCGCTCGGCCCGCTGACCTTTGGCAAGAAGGAAGAGCAGATCTTCCTCGGCCGCGAGATCAACCAGCACCGCGATTATTCCGAAGACACCGCCATCAAGATCGACCAGGAAGTGCGGCGCTTCGTGGATGAAGGCTACGTCCGCGCGAAAGCTGTCCTCGAGAAGGACCGCGACGCGCTGGTGCGGCTGGCGATGGCGCTTCTCGAACGCGAAGTGCTCGACTCCAACGAGATCAAGATGGTCATCGAAGGCAAGGACCTGCCGAAGATCGTGCCGCCGCCCAAGGGGGACAACGAAGTGCAGCAGGTCCTCAAGCCGGAAGGCACGCGCAAGCCCGGCATCGAGCCCGCGCCGGGAACGGCGTAAGAACAGTCCATTACATATAAGGGCGGTCCCGCAAGGGGACCGCCCTTAGTTTTTGCGCGCTCCGCTTTACACTCGTGTCGCATTCCTTTTAGGAGATCCGACATGAGCATTCCCACCACCACCACCTTCAACTTCGATGGCTACCGCATCAAGGAATACAAGGGAGTCGTGCGCGGCATCATCGTGCGCTCGCCGACCATCGTGCAGGGCATTCTCGGCGGCCTGAAGAACATCATCGGCGGACAGATCGAGGCCTACACCGAGATGTGCGAGCAGGCGCGCGAGCACGCCTACCAGTTGCTCATCCAGCACGCGCAGCAGGTGGGCGCGAACGCCGTCGTCGGCGTCCGCTTCGATGCTGCTGAGGTCGTGGCACAGGCGGGCGCGACCGAAGTGCTCTGCTACGGGACGGCGGTGATCATCGAGCCCGTGAAGTAGTCCGCTTTCTCTTACATTCCGAGCGAAGCGAGGAAGCCCTGTCGCCACCATGTTCTCTGGGAAGGTAGGGTTCCCTCACTTCGTTCGGGACGTAATTCAAAAGCTAGTCGACTGCGATAAGCGGCTTCGTGGAAGCCAACACTTCGCCAACGCGCGCGGCGGGAACCTGCGCAGCGTGCAGCGCGGTGAGCAGCTTGTCGGCGTTTGCGGCGAACACGGAGATGAGCAGGCCGCCCGCCGTCTGCGGATCGAAGAGCAGCGCCTTCACGTCGTCCGCCAGGCTGCCCTCGTAGCCGACAAGACATTCCGCGAAGTCGCGGTTGTTGTTCAGTCCGCCGGGGATGAACTTTTTGCGGATACATTCCATCGCTCCCGCCAGCGCCGGCACGCCTTTGCTATGGATGCGCAGCGAGACGCCGGAGCCGAGCGCCAGCTCGCGCGCGTGTCCGATGAGTCCGAAGCCGGTCACGTCGGTGGCGGCGTGCACGCCAGATTCCGGGCGCGCCATGATCTCCGCCGCAGTCTTGTTGAGCGTGGTCATCGAAGCGGTGGCCGCGTCAATCCACGCCTGCTCCGCCGTTCCCTTCTTGATGGCCGTCGAGATCACGCCGGTGCCCAGCGGCTTGGTCAGGATGAGCGCGTCGCCGGGCTTCGCGCCGGAGTTGGTGAACACGTGCTGCGGATGGATGGTGCCGGTGACCGAGTAGCCGAACTTGATCTCTTCGTCTCGGATCGAATGCCCGCCCACCACGGTGCACCCGGCCTCGATCATCTTCGCGAGTCCGCCGCTGAGGATCTGCTCGAGGACGGCGAGGTCGCCTTTTTCGGGAAAGCACACCAGCGCCAGTGCGGTGAGCGGACGCCCGCCCATGGCGTAGACATCCGAGAGCGCGTTGGTCGCCGCGATGGCGCCGAAGGTGAACGGATCGTCCACGATCGGCGTGAAAAAATCCACCGTCTGCACGAGCGCCTGCTCGGCCGAGAGTCGGTAGACTCCGGCGTCATCGGCTTTGTCGAAGCCGACGAGCACGTTCGCGTCCTGTTGCCGGGCTAATCTCCCAAGCACCGAGTCCAGCGCCGCCGGACTAAGCTTGCTCGCTCAACCCGCGGCCTTCGCCGCCTCGGTGAGACGCACGGCCGGCTTCACTTCTGCCATGCCGCCATTCTAAATCGAGCGTGCGCCTATCCCGCGATCGCGAACAGCAGCATGAAGACCAGGAACATGGTCAGCATGCCGTTCCAGATGCTGAAGGCCGCGCCCAGCGCCGGTGAAAGCACGCGGTGGCGCGGATACGCGCGCATGAAGTAGCGCACCGAAGCGAGCGCGCTCACGATGCCGCCTGCGGCCAGCACGATCACCGCCGGCGCGGCCCACGCGCCTTCGCGGATGGCGCCACCGCAAGGTCCAAAACCCACCAGCCGCGAAAGCGGCAGCATGGTTGCGGTCGGCACGCCGCCGGTGGTCAATGCTTTGCGGAAAGAATGCGGATGAACTTCCTGCGGCTCTACGTTCGAAATGCTGTTGGTTGTCTGCGTCATGTTCTTGCCTCCTGCGCAAAGAACGCAGGAGCACGACGCGCTTGCACGATTTTTCGGCTGGCGTTACTGGAAGCTGACGCTGGTGACCTTGATGTCGGGCGCCACGTGGTTCCAGTCGGCCGAGATGTGGTCGAGCGTGAGCCGGATCGTGCGTGACTTGCCCGGCGCGATCGGCGCCGAGCGCAGGTCCACAATGTCGGGATAAGGGCCCGCCTGGGTGAGCCCCTTCACGCGCATCGTTTCCTTCTGCACCACTTCATTGAGCGTGTTGTGGAAGGTGAGGTTCACCGTGACGCCGTTGACGGTCTTCGGACCGTTGTTCGCCAGCGTGCCGTCGAGGTAAGTCACATTGCCGCCGACGAAATTCTCTGACGCGGAAAGTTTCAGGTCGGTGAATCTCAGGTTGGCGGCGTAAGGGTCGGTCTGGCCGGACCTGTTCTCATCGCCGCCGCGCGAGAAAACGATCACCGCTACGATCGCTAGCGCGAGCAGCACCACACCGATGCCCATCGGCACCCAGGGAACGGAGCGCTCCTCTTCGCGCTTGCCGAATGGCACGGGATTGTCGTCCGCGCTCCCGGGGCTGCTGTCGGCTCTGCGCAAGTCATCGGCCATAGCGTGGATTGTAACGCGAAAGAAAAAGGCGGGCGCGCGGCCCGCCTGCCATTCTGGATCTCAGCTCGTTACTTCTTGCCGCCGCTCTTCGCCGCCCGGGTCCGCTTAGGCGTGGCCGGCGAAGGCTTGGAAGCATCGGCTGCGTCAGCGCCCACGGCCGGCGCAGTATCGCTTTCCGCGATGGGCTGCGGCTTGGAGTTGGTCTCCACATCCACGATGCGCAGCGCCGGCGGACGCTTGTTCCACGTGGTCGGCACGCCGGTGAACTCCACCTCGAATACCGCGGTGTCATTCGGCTTGAGCGGCTTATCGGCGAACGCTGTCTCTTTTTCCGCCGACCCTTGCGGCGTGATGCGCTCGATGGGCTGCGTCTGCGTGAAGACCGTGTTGCCTTTGTCATCGGAGAACGACGCTTCCACCGTCGCGCCGGTGATGGCCGCATTGCCGGCATTCTGCAGCTGTGCGGCCAGCTTCACCGCGACGCGGTCGCCGCGCGCCGGTGAAGGCGTCACGTTCACGTTCGACACGCGGAGCTGGTCGGCGTTCGGCTGTGCGGGCGTCTCGCGGCCGTTGGCCGGTGAGGCGACCTTCGGCGCCGTCGGAAATACGGCGAAGATCACGATCAGGATCACGGCGGCCGCGACCAGCGCGACCAGCGGCCACGCCATGCGGTCTTTCTTGTGGATCACAGGAGAGTTCTCTGGGCGGTCGGCCATACGCAGGGCTTCTTTCCGGGCTGCGCTCGTTGAGATGCAAACACTATCGCGCGTGTTCGCTCTCCGCGTCAGGACGTGAGCTCCTCGATGAGCTCAGGCCGGCAGCTCACGAATCCGGAAAACTCCATCCGCCGGGCCGAAATCTATTTCTATATCGAGAAAAAATATAAGGAGGGACTCATGGCGAACATGGGCGGAAACAATATGGGCAGCAGCAACAAAGGCCAGGGCAACCAGCTCCGTTGCCAGCAATGCAATCAGCAGTTCGAGAACCAGCAGCGGCTGGACGAACACAACCGCCAGATGCACCAAAACCGCTAACTGATCTAGATTAGAAAAAGGCCGCCCCACGGGCGGCCTTCCTTTTTGCCTGAAGATTATTCGCCGGCGACGGTGAGCCCGTCGATGCGGATGGTCGGCGAAGCGACCGCGCCGCGGAATTCCAAGTCACTGCCGATCTCGGTGATATTCCGGATCATGTCGCGCAGGTTGCCGGCCACGGTGATCTCCTCGACCGGGAAGGCGAGCTCGCCGTTGCGTATCCACAGGCCGGAGGCGCCGCGCGAGAAATCTCCCGTCACCAGGTTCACGCCAAAGCCGAGGAACTCGGTGACGTACAAACCGTCGGGGATCTCGCGGATGATTTCTTCCGCGGATTTTTTCCCTGGCTCGAGATAAAAGTTTCCCACGCCGATGCCGGGCGTCCCCGCGAGGCCGCGCGACGCGTTGCCGGTGGTCGCGAGTCCGAGCTTGCGCGCGGTGTAGGTGTTCAGCAGGTACGACTTCAGCACGCCGCGCTCCAGCACCACCGTGCGCCGCGTCGGGATCCCCTCGCCATCGAATGGCGAAGTGCCGAACCCACCGGGGATGGTGCCGTCATCGATCACGTTCACGTTCTCGCCCGCGACCTGCTCGCCGAGTTTCCCGGCAAGGAAGGAAGCACCGCGGTAGATCGAGTCTCCGTTCACCGCTTCAAAGATGTTCTCGATGAGCGTGCGCGCCACCGTCGGCTCGAAGACGATCGGCACGCGCGCCGTTGGAACCTTCTTCGCACCCAGACGCCGCACGGTGCGCTCGGCCGCCGTTTTGCCCACGCTCTCCGGCGATTCCAGCTTCGCCAGCGTGCGCGCGACCGAGTACCAGAAGTCGCGCTGCATCGTGCCATCCTGCTGCGCGATGGGCACGGCCGAGAGCGAGCAGTACGAGCGGCGATATTCCCCCACGAAGCCGAGCGAGTTCGCCAAAACTTTCTTGCCGGTCGCGGCGTCGAACGAACCGCCTTCGGAGTTCGAGATGCGCTTGTCGGCGGCGAGCGCGGCCTCTTCGGCGCGGCGCGCGTGCGCGATGCGCTCCTCGGTGGGCAGCGAGTACACGTCGTCGTAGTAAAGCTGCAGGTCGCCAGAGAGCTGGCCGAACTGGTCGGCGGCCGGCAGTCCGGAGAACGGGTCCGCGCTGGTGACTTTGCCGAGCGCGAGCGCACCCGTGATCATCTGCTCCACGCCTTCTTTGGAAAAATCGGAGGTGTAGGTGGAAGCAGCGCGCAGCCCGTCTTTATTTCCGTTGAAAAACACCCGCAGGCCCATCGAGCGCCCGCCGGATTCTTTCAGCGTCTCGACCTGTCCGAGCCGCACGACGCTCGAGAACTCGTCGCCTTCGCGGACCACGCACTCGGCGGCATGCGCGCCGCCGGCCATCGCGCGCTTTACGACATCCGTCGCGAGCTGTTTCAAGTCAGTCATTTTCTTCGATGAAGCGAGCGGGAGGGTTCATTTGATCTTTATCTGCGTTCATCAGCGTTCATCTGCGGCCGCTTACGCCTTAGCCGTTCCGCCGACGGTGATCCAATCCACCTTAATGGTCGGAATGCCCACGCCGACCGGCACCGACTGCCCATCTTTGCCGCAGGTTCCTACGCCTTCATCGAGCTTGAGGTCGTTGCCAACCATGGAAACGCGCGTCAGCACGTCGGGACCGTTGCCGATGAGCGTGCAGTTCTTGAGCGGCGCGGTGATCTGTCCGTCTTCGATGAGGTAGGCCTCCGACGCGGAGAACACGAACTTGCCGTTGGTGATATCCACCTGGCCGCCGCCGAAGTTCGCCGCGTAGATGCCGCGCGGCACCGAGCGGATGATGTCCTCCGGCTCCTCGTCGCCCGCCAGCATGTACGTGTTCGTCATGCGCGGCATGGGGATGTGCTCGTAACTCTCGCGCCGTCCGTTGCCGGTGTCCGCGATGCCCATGAGCTTCGAAGAAAGTTTGTCGGCGAGGTAGCCCTTCAGGATCCCGTTCTCGATGAGCACGGTGTTCTGCGTGGGCGAGCCTTCGTCGTCCACGTTGATGGAGCCGCGCCGCGAAGGCAGCGTGCCGTTATCCACCACCGTGCACTTGTCGCTGGCGACGCGGCGGCCGACCAGGCCGGTGAACGCGGAGGTCTGCTTGCGGTTGAAGTCGGCCTCGAGCCCGTGTCCGATGGCTTCGTGCAACAGGATCCCCGGCCAGCCGGGACCGAGCACCACCGGCATCTCTCCGGCGGGCGCTTCTTGCGCACCGAGCTGGATGATGGCTTGCCGCGCCGCTTCTTTGGCAAAGTGCTCCGGCGTTTTCTCGTTGAGGAAGAAATCGACCGCCACGCGTCCGCCACCGCCCGCCGAGCCGCGAGCGGAACCGGAATCGTCTTTCGCGATGCAGAACACGTTGAAGCGCGCCAGCGGCTGCAGGTCGGTGGCGATGGAACCGTCGGACCCGACGACCAGGATGCGGCGGATCTCGTCTCCGTAGCTGGCGCGCACCTGGAAGATGCGCGGATCGTAGGCACGCGCGGCGCGGTCCGCGCGCATCACCAAGTCGAGCTTCTGCGCGACGCCGGCGTCGGGCAGCGCCGAGACCACGGGATAAAGGTCGCGCGCGTGTGATTGTTTCAGGTCCGCGACGGGCTGCTTCGCCGGCCCCGAGGCGATCATCGCCGCGGTGCGCGCCGCGCGCAGGATGCGCTCGGGCGCAAGGTCGTCGGTATAGGCGTAGCCGGTGCGCTCGCCCGAGATGACGCGCACGCCGCAGCCGGCGGATATCCCCTGCGTCGCCGACTTGACCAGCGATTCATCCACGGTGATCCCGGAGGAGTAATGATGCTCGAAGTAGAGGTCGGCGTAGTCGCCGCCGGCGGAAAGCGCCGCAGAGAGATATTTCTCCAGGTCGCGCGCGGCGAGTCCGTAACGCTCGAAGAAGAACTGGTCAGGAATGGACATGAATAGCGATTGGATGCTGGCGGCGGCGTGCGGTCGCAGGCGTCCGAAAATCGATTATAGAGGGAAAAGCGCGCCTCCAGCGGCCGCCCACCTTAGCCAGAGTTGATGCGGCTCCGGCAACTCTCGCTAGGTAGAGATTTCCTTCGGACGCAGGCAAACAGCTGCTGCTTGCTGTTATCCAAGTGGTACACAGCTCGTCCGCCCGAGGAAACCATGCGAACCACATCCATAGCAGCCGCCACGCTTCTGATGTGCGGGATGGCCACCGCCCAAGTCCAGTTTTCAAGCTCGTTCTACGAGACACCCGGCCCGGCCTCCGGGGTGATCAGCGGCGACTTCAACCGCGACGGGCGTCCCGACCTCGCCGTCGCCAATGGGCAAGGCGATGGCGACAGCCGCATCACCGTCTTCCTCGGCACCGGCAGCGGCCACTTCGGCGCCGGCGCCGACTACACCGTTCGCACCGAGCCTTCGAAGATCCTTACCGCCGACCTGAATGGCGACGGCTTTCTCGACCTGATCATGGATCATGGCCAAGCCAGCGCCTCGCCCACCAACGTGCTCACCATTCTGCTCGGGAACGGCGACGGCACCTTCCGTCCAGGCGCCGACCTGGTGATGCCGTTCACGGTCTCCGACTTCGACCTCGGCGACTTCAATCGGAACGGCACGGTCGATGTCGCGGTGACCGAATGCCAGAGCCCAGACGTCTGCTACATGCAGGCTGAGATGAACAGCGGCGCCGGCACGTTCAGCCCGGGCTGGAGGATCCAGATGACCGCGTCAGGGCATTCCATCTCCGCCCGCGACCTGAACGGCGATGGCAATCTCGACCTGATTCTGATCCGCACTTCGGACGTGTTGATATTCGAGGGCAACAGCGTGGGCGAGTTCCGCGGCTTCTCGAAGTACACGCCGCCGAAGGTCTGCACCGACAGCAATGTGTGCGTGGACTTCTTGACCAGCGTGGTCGTGGGCGACTTCAACAACGACGCGCGCCCCGACTTCGCGGTGGAGCAGGCGCACACCTGCGGCTCCGCATGCGGCGACAACACCGTGTACGTCTACAAGAACATGGGCAACGTCGATACTTTTGCGACCTTCAGCCGCGTCACGCAGTTCAACATCGGCCCATCCGCGGGCGGCACGCTGACCGCCGCCGACCTGAACGGCGATCAGAACATCGACATCATCAATTCCAACGGCGCGCACTTTGGCGGCGCCAACGTCTGGGTGCCCGGCCACGGCAATAACGCCTTCGGCGCCGAGCAGGGCCTCCCTGGCGGCGACATCTCCGACTTCCGCGTGCGCGACCTGAACCTCGATTCTCGTCACGACATTTACCAAGGAACGTATCTCGGCTACGGCGTCGAGGTAGACCTCAACACCAGCGCCTTCACCAACTGCGCTCCGCCGAACTCCGCCAACTTGGCCGCGAAGATCTGTGGGCTCGCGAACAATGCGAGCGTCGCGTCGCCGGTGCTGGTGAAGGGGAGCGGCAATTCTCCGGCCGGCGTGCAGCGGCTCGAGATCTGGATCGACGGCCACAAGCAATACCAGAAGTGGAACGACCAGGTAGCGAAGAAGTTCTCGCTCGCCGCCGGCAGCCACCGCATCACGCTGGTGGCGGTGGACATGTACGAGGGCACGGCCAAGACTTCCGTGACGGTGAACGTGCAGTAGAAGCAGTGCCAGGGGCGCAAGAGCGCCGGGCAGGATGGAAGCGCATCCGGCCCGGCGCTTTTGTTTTGCGCCTCCGCCGCCACTTCCCTTCACTTCTCCCGAGTCGTACAATCCTCTGGCTGCATCCTTATTAAGCAGCAACAGGTGGTACCCCGCTGAGCGGGTGAGCGGATGGCGCGAGCCGTCCTGCTCGTCGCCAGCCGCGAGGGCGTAGCAGCTCCACTGCGTAGCCCTTGAAGAGATGGGACTGCACTGGAGGCAAGATGAGCGTCACCACGTTCCGCAAGGACCCCGGCGAGCCCGCCGCGAAGGTCACCACCCAGTCCATCCTTGAGAAGAAGCGCCGGCACGAGCCCATCACGTGCCTCACTGCCTACGACTATGCCTCGGCGCGTCTGGTGGATGAAGCCGGCATCGACCTGGTGCTGGTCGGCGATTCGCTCGCCATGGTCATGCTCGGCTACGACAGCACGCTTCCGGTCACGATGCAGGAGATGCTGCACCACACCGCCGCCGTCCGCCGCGGCGTGAAGCGCGCGCTCGTCATCGCCGACATGCCGTACGCGTCATACCACATCTCGAAGAAGGACGCGCTGCGCAACGCCACCCGCTTCGTGAAAGAAGCGGGCGCCGAAGCGGTGAAGATCGAAGGCGGCGTGAAGCGCGCCGAGCTGATCGAGCGCCTCATCGACGCCGAAGTCCCCGTCATGGGACACATCGGCCCTTTCCAGCACATTGGGATCCTAAGCTTAGAATTCCACGTGGACAAGTTGTCGCG
>JADMIO012947968.1_pt1 | contig 71332 bp, 52 predicted proteins | sample 8958161 | NCBI WGS metagenome assembly JADMIO01 (sample SAMN16585339, study PRJNA669376) | soil metagenome | isolation source: Crop rotation soil | place: USA: Cullars Rotation, Alabama | collected 2011 | reverse complement strand
CGCGACAACTTGTCCACGTGGAATTCTAAGCTTAGGATCCCAATGTGCTGGAAAGACCACAGTCTGCTCCTTGATCTTCCCAATGAGCTACTCCTCACGGTTGCGAGCTTTCTGGACCAGGTGTCTCAGCTCCTGCTGAGCCTCTCATGTCGGCGACTTCGTGCTCTTCTCCATTCCCACCTCGACTTGACACTTAATAATAACAAGGCCACCAAGGTACGGTTTCTACAACTTCTAGAACTCGACTATCCGGAATATTTAACATGCCGCTCCTGCGGCTTCCTATATTCCTGGCGGAAGATGGAATTCTTCCAGTACGATTGTCCGCATGCTAATCGCCACACGGTTGCGGATATACTACTATCATATGGTCAGTATATCCAAGCGGGAGACAAGAAATATGTTTGGGTGAGGCGTGGAGTGGTCGACCTAATCTTACGAGCCTATGAGCATGATCCCAGCCACGGCTTACCTGTATCTTTGTTGAACATGAGCGGTTATGATCACCGCGGCATTTCTCGAACGAACGAGGCGCGGTTGGTGGACGGTCAACTTATACTGGCCAGTCGAATAGAGATAGAGGCGGAGTCGGGACGAGAAGTGGCGGTGATGACGCGCCTCTTCATCCCGAATGTATGTCTACATCTAAGTGCCACTGCAGGGATCGTCGATAAGATATGGCAGACCTTTGAGCAAGCCGTCACAAGCATGATAGTAGGCTCGGTGGAATCCAAAGTGTTTAAGTGTTCCTTCTGCGAGACTGACCACCAAGTACACGTGAAGAAGTGCGAGGGGAATCGGACAAGGATCATTCTGAGTGTTTGGAGAAACTACGGACAAAGACACGGGAACAGGTTGTCGAATGAGCAGATCTTTCATCGAGATCCTGTGTTGCGGCTTGACGCCGACGCAGTCTCGCAAAGGGACGTACGAGCAGCTTTCGAGTCTAAAACGGAGTGTACTCTAAGCATTGAGGCATAGTCATGCCGAGAAGTCATACAGTTTATCTGCACAATCGATCGAATCGTAACTTGCGCCAGCCTGAAGTAATTTGTAGTCGTTCTCGAGTTCCCTCCTCCCATTCCCATCCCCCCTCCTCCTACCGCGTCAATTTACTTACGCACCAAACCCAACCACCACCTCCACTCCCCAAAGCGAGAATAAGATAAGCAAGGAGTGAAGACGAAATAATTTTTTTTTAAAAAAAAAAAAGAGGGCAGACGAAAAAGTGCCAAGCGGGACAAAGGAAGAAAATCCTACGAAAACTTTACCCCCCCCCCCCCCGACATATCTCCCCATTTAGAAAGATGAGAAATACGTTTCGCTCAAGAAGACTTTTAAACAGCCAAACAAAAACCCCCCCATACTCATACTCATACTCATACTCAACCCCACTCCGTGAAAGCCCGAACCAATCCTGCCCCGCTGACATCGCAAAAGAAGTCAAGCTTTCCATCATCATCATCATCATCATCATCATCATCATCATCATCATAAATAGTCAAGCAGCCCCGTGGCAATCACAAAAAGTTACAAGAATCCCTTCCCGGAACTCAAATTTTTACCCCTTTTTTCCTTTTCTCCGTATGTTTTGCTTTTTTTTTTTTTGGACTACCGGCGAGCCCCTTGAACGAAGACATAGAGCTAGGAGATGGCAAAATCAAGATATGGAAGATTTCTTTCGCTTCGCGCGGCCCCGCCACCTCTAGGCTTTTTTCGGCTTTCCACAAAGTTGTTTCGTTTCGGGCTGTGAGTTTGTTCAGGGGTTTTCGAATTTGGGTCTTAAAAAAGAATGGGGTGGATGTCGCTTTATATAAAAGATTCTAGGAGGGATGGGAGATGAGCATTAAGTAGGAGAGGGAGATGGAGGGTAGATGCGGAAAAGAATAAGGGGGAAGAAGAAAGGGGTTGTAAGGAGCAGGAAAGCCTAGGGATATCATCAATTTTCCATACGACGAGTCCCTTTTTTTTGGCATTTTGTCCTCTCGGTTAAAGGAAACGCCATAGGGAGCTAAGTACTTTTACACACCCTCGCGCCGCGTGCTGAATACACCCTCGAAAATGCGCAGCGGGATCGAGATCTACGAGTCGACTTTATAGCAAATGATCCAATGCAACCAACCGACGGGCCAGGTGTGCACGGTCTCGCCGCATCGAAATTCCCATTTGGCTAGCTCGTCGCTCGGGACCTGTTTTCGGAGCATGGAGAGGATTTCCTCCGGGGTGCGCGTGCGTAGGCAGGAGATGTATCCGTCGTAGACCCAGACGAAGGGGATCAGGGGGACGAGGTAGGTGAAGAAGAGGTGGGTGGCGGAGTGGTGGAAGTAGAGGGGTGTGACGAGCATGGCGAGGGGCCAGAGGAGGGAGACGGTTATGAAGGAGGTGATGTGGCGCGATTGGAGTTCGAAGATGCTGTGGTTTTTTGAGAAGTTAGGATGGGGTGACAGCTAGGGACAAGTGAGGGGTCGGGAAAGGGGAATGCGAACGCACCAGAATCCGTCCGAGGTTTTGATCGTGTTTTCGAGGACCTTGGCTGCGAGGTCGTCGTCGAAATGGTGGAACGCCAGGCTGAACAATCTCATTATTTTTTTCCCTTGCATACCCCCTGGCACATCCTTCAACAGTACATCTGCATCAGGCGCGTCCGTCGCGTCCACGCTTTCAGGCACATAACTCAGATTTTCGCTTTTCTTCGCTGCTGCATCCCAAGCGCTCAGATGCGGACTGATGTCCGATAGCACGAATTTGACTTCCTCTTTGCCCTGCTCACGCAGTCTTTCGTTGAGAGATTGCTCGATGTATGGGGTCGGTCCGCCCGCGCCAGACGCGAAGTCCACGTAGATGTAGTCTGATATCCTTGGGCCGAGGACTGAGGTAAGGACTGAAACTACGAGGGAGGCTGGGGAGGTTGATTGGAGGACTGGAAAGGTGTTGGTCCAGCTTAGGGTTAGAACATCTTGGATTTTGGAGCGGAGGAATTGAGGCCACCTAGAGTCACCGGTCAACATACATAGCCAGTGGAATCTTTATGTATAGGTCCTGGAAAGAGACGAAGTAGCAGCAGAATAACGAGCAGACAGCCTGTAACAGCAATTGTTCTGTGCAAGTCAAACAATGGCACTCGTCAAGTTGGACATGAGAAGACCTTCTAATACGCATTATCTGCAAGACCTTTTTAACACGGTCTTTGCAGAATAGGGCATTGGGAAAGGACGTTGGTTGGAAACTGGTCAAGAGGATGTAATTACCATGGTTGGTCGTTAATCTCAAAGTAATGTCGTCGGGGAAATAAGACAGATCCGGCCGAAGACGACACAGGGAGTGGCTCGCTGGCTCTCATTGCGGACTTGCTCACGGACGATATTCTTCCGATTTCTATTAAGATATAGTTTGAATAATGTGTATTCAAGGACTCGAACAAGCCAAAGAAAGATATACGGCGGGTTTTAACGTCATATACCAGCTGCCGCTTTCGAGAGGGTAACTCATCTCGCTAGATCCCGCTCAACGGCACGATGCGATGACGGGAACAGTTCTTCCTCAACATAGGTACATTTCCAATAATGGCTCTACAACACTTTGACCCCATGATGTATTATCATGAATACAACCTCTGCTTTTTATTGCATATCATCATCGAAATCCCTGCCTTTCTAAATTTCTTCGTCTTCCCAAGCGGACAACTTGGAACGGCAACACCTCACGCACATGCGGTTATCAGACAATACGCTTTGCTCATCTTGAGTTCGGTGCTAGTATCATTTGCGTTTCTACGTCGGCCGGCCGACTGTCTCAGCGGTCAAGTCGCTGGAGCCTTAGCAGTGTATCACTTCGGACCTTCAGTTCGATCCTTGAACAGGTTGTCTCGAAGAATGCAGCTGAAGAAGCCACTGATCCCTTCGGAGGCTGCATTTTATCTGTTGCTGCATTCACTCTGTGGTGCTAGCCTGGGTCTATATTGGTGGAACCACTGCCTTTCCACGTTCCTGATCGTGCGTTAAACGATAATATCGATATTGTCGCTCCGTCAATTCGTATACTATACAGCTGGGACTGGCCACTTCACCGATACCAATGACTGTTCAGGTTTACTTTACTCTGCATTTTCTCTTCAGCACTTGCATCAATCCACCTCTTCTGCTACCAATGTTTCTCCTGGACTTTCGGTTCCGGATCTTGAGCCCGTATTCCGCTTGAAAATCATCATTTCCACGGCAATACCAGGGCCAAAGGCGCAGCCAACAATATGATCGTTTGTCTCGCCTTGAAGGAGACGACTCATAACGCTGAAGACGGTGGCACTCGAGCTGTTGCCATGAGTAATATAAATCTCATAACTAGCCCTCAGATGCTCTGGTGTCAAGTGCATAGCACTTTCGACTCCCGATATAATTGTTGAACCACCAGGATGCAGGGCCCAGTCATATTCGGAAGCCTTGAGCTTGCCAAGGTCCACCAGATCTGGGATCGAGCTTACTAGATCTTCAAACATTGCTGGCACGGCGGCTGATGCCAGCTGTGGGACTCTTTGGGTCAAAACGACTTTCCAACCTAGGCCGGCGTCAGCCTTGAGTTGCAACCCACCAAGCGCACTTACCAAGAGGGTCGACATCAAATCCCAAATCCTTCTCGGTATCATCAACAATCTTATGCTCCCACCCTAGGAGTTCAATCAAGGGCTCCTCTTCAAATCTGTCACTGTATCCGTTGCCCAGGACAACAGCTGAAGCACAATCACTGAAAAGAGTGACTCCTATCCGGACCTCGTTGTTCTTATGTATAGAATCCAACTCCGAGCGGACGAGTACGCTAGATATTTCACAAGCAAGTACTAGAATTCTCGCAGGTTTTCGACGGAAGCTAGAGCCCAGGGCAATGTTCGCGGCAGTACGTAGGGCGGCCAGTCCACCAGAACAACCCACGCCGTGCAGCAAAACCTTCTCGATACTCGTGTTCAGACCAAGTTCTTTGATAACATAATGGTCGTACCCAGGGTTAGCAGAATTGGTGCAGGTAGTTGACACCACATGAGTGATCTCGGACAGATCGCCTCCCCATTGTCCGAGGGCTTTTCGACAAGCTGCAACCGATAATTTGACGCCATAATCTAAAAATACGTCGCACAGTTCTGCTATCGAAGGAGGCTCCGGCCGATTCGCAATCGGGTGGTCAATTGTTCCTATTGCCGAACGGGTCTCAATGCCAGTATACTTGTTGATCATCAACACTTTGTCGAGACTGCGCGTTCATGACCCCTGGGTCAGTGGCGTTCTCCGGAGACGCATTGGGTTCGATTGAGTTCCACTTACGCGGGGGAACTCGGATAGAAGCGCCGAGCCAACGTGTCAAGGTGTTCAGGCTTGATCTCGTACGGCGGATACTCGACTCCAATTCCATGGATGTGTAGATTTGGTTTCTGGTACGGAGGTGTGACCTTCATTCTCTCTTTAGTCCTGGGCTTGGAGCAGGTCCGAGATCTTTTTGTTGGGCGCTTGACACCGGTTTCGAATTACCACAAAAGTCTGGCCGTGATCCGTAAATCTAAGCGATACTTAATGCAACGCAACGATACAAACTCAGCGAAGGACATGAATGAGTGACCGCGCATCTGGTAAATCTAAAAAGTCAGAGAAAGAGCCAAAGGAAACACTTTGTGGATGTGCGAGCGTCGCTAGAACTTGGCTCTCAACATTCGCGAGACTCGTTAACTTGCTAGTCGAATCGGTGACATGTACAACTCCGACGAGAAGCCAATCAGGGAAGGCAGTGACCGACCTTGGCAGATCTGGCAACATCATGAACGCAATCACTCCGGAGTTTAAACCCGGGACATACACCAAATCATTCTGATTATAATTTACAAAGTATGAGTATTTTCGGCAAGAGGTCCCTCATTTCACCCTCAAAACGGGCGGTCCCTGGTCCTCAGGGCCTTGTCATTACAATCCAGTACCGTAGATATTTGGTGGATGGCTTACAATGTGCCCAGCCCGGAGAATACAGTTCAATAATCGTACCACCGTACGACTCTAGTTGGTACAGGATTCCTGTGACGTCAAGCAAGCAAATGATGGTTATCTTATCTGGGGTGTATTCTCCGTACATTGTACTCCGTAATACTTCCGGGCGGACATAAGTATTTCCGGTTAACCTCACACAACTGCATCTAATACACAGGCAATGCTTTGGACTGCGATTGTAGGCGTGTTTATCTGTCTGCTTTTGTATCACCGGCTTCATCGTCCGATAATCCACAGAAATGGTCAGAACTTGAGGTAGGGAAGTCCCATCCCTCTGCCTTTAATGTCCCCAAGCAAGGCAGGATTGCCTAACCAGCCATAGATGCCCACCGGACACACTTCCACTTCTTGGAAATGCTATCAAGTTCCTACAGCCACGTCACGTACTCTTCGATTGGTTTGTGCGGTGCCAGCGGAAGTTTGGCAATGAGACCTTTGAAATTTCTGTGCCTACTCTGCCACCCGGAGTGGTGATCAACAGTCCCGAGAACGTCGAGTTTGTGTTGAAGAACGAAGCATCAATTACGAAAGGTGACTTCTTCAAGCAGAGGTCGTGGGACCTTTTCGGTATGGTCCTTGTAAGTTAGCACAGAAGATTGGAGCCACTGACCATACAGGCTATGGGATCATTAACGCAACCGGCGATCTCTGGCGTGCGCAAAGAAAGGCTGGACTCAAATTCTTCGCCGGAGCAAATCTCGATGCCTTGGTCGAAGAAGTCTTGCCTGCGGTATATGCGCAGACCCAACTGAAGCTTACCGAGCATGCCAACACTGGAGCCGTCGTTGATATGCAGAAAGTCTTTCTGGACATGACAACCGCGGTCGTTGGGCAAATGGCGTATGATGCAAGTGTTCATTCAGATTCTGGTTTAACGGATCAAACAGACTGACTAATACAGTGAAGATGGACATTGATGCCTCGTCTCCTTTCAGCCAAGCCTTCGACTACGCCTCAGATCATGTCGGTCTTCGCTTCCAAAATCCATTCTATTGGGTCACCGAGGTGTTTACAGGGTCCAAATTCCGAGCCTCTTTGGCAGAAGTGAAGAAGTTTGGACGACAAATCGTCGCCAATGCCCGACGACGCCGAGCACAGGTGGCATTTGAGAGTCTCATCACAAACGAAGAGGTCATCTTCGGCAGCCTGATCGATTCACTACTAGAAACTTTCGACAACCACACCATCGTCGCCGACGCAGCCTTGAACTTTCTTTCCGCAGGTCGAGACACCACGGCTCAAGCCCTCACATGGACACTGTACGCGCTGCTCCGCCATCCACACAACCTAGGCCCGCTGCGCCATGAAATCATCACAAAATTCTCAACTCAAGAAGCCCTCGAGACCCTCGCCGTCGCAGCCCTCCAACCCGGTCAAATCCCCTACACCACAGCCACCTTCCTCGAATCCCTCCGCCTCTACCCACCCGTCCCATTCGAACTCAAACAGTGCGAAAAACCCATCACCCTCCCCGACGGCACATCCCTACCCACAGGCTCAATCATAGTCTGGTGCATCTGGTCCATGAACCGCTCGTTCAGCACCTACGGCCCGGACGCCCTCACCTTCAACCCCACCCGCTGGCTCGATCCAAGCAGCAATGCGACCGGAAACCCAAGCCTCAGCGTCCTCCTCCCACCCAAACCAGCGCACGAATTCCCCGTCTTCAACGGCGGCCCCCGCGCCTGCCTCGGCAAGAAAATGGCCGAATTGATGGCTTCGTACGTGCTCGTCCGGATCTTGTCCGAGTTTGACTTTGAAGAGGTCTTTGACCACGACGACGACGACAGCGGCGGCAAAGGAACAAGTACTTCCGACCCCAAGACCGAGAGGCTCAGCCAGAATAGTTTGACTTTGCCTATGGAAGGTGGCTTGCCTTGTCGCGTTCGCAGACGGAGTTGGGCGTCAGCGTAAAGGGGGTTAGTGAGAACCGCGGAGGGACGAAGAGAGAGAGAGAGAGCGCGCGCGAAAGGTGAGAACATGCAGAAAAGTTATACTCGGATAAATACCTATGCAACCTACTCTCTACCCGAAAATTCTGGCACTTTGTGTCAAGAATATTAAGCCGCCTTCCGCCGCGCCCTTATACTATTCGGGGAAGGAACGCGTGCGCTTCTATAATCAAGAGAACGAGAGCGAGGGCGAGAGCGAGAGCGTGGTATTATGTTTATGATTAGAAAGGTGCGGGTGGTGAGGAGTAAACAGGGTTGCTATGGACACTATCTACAAGTAAAGTAGATTTGGTGATGGGTTAGAGAAATCATCGTTCACATTCCGTGTTGGAAAACCTGGTGATCGCTCCTCGAAACTCCGGCGAAGAAAACCGGCGCCGTGGCATACAGCTGCGAACGCTCTCACGTCAAAGGCTTTTATACATCGTCCGTTTCTTCCTCCTCGTCGTTACTAAGCTCACCATCCCTCTCCTGCCCAGCAACACGGGTATAAGCCATTCCGTCACGAGCACTGGCAGGGTTTCTTCGGCCTCTCCTACTCCGTCTCAAGCGCAACGGCACGTCGTACATGGCCGCGTAATCCACGACTTCGCCGCCCAAGTACCCCTGAGCGGTTTTGCGGCGCCTGAAGAAAGGCGCGGGATCGCACCAGAAGTCGCGGCAATTGCCGATTACGCCGCGACTGAAGGGGTTGCCGCGGTTTTGGATTTTGCCGGTTGAGGCGTCAGACGCGGTCGCGAGGAAGGTATCGAGTCCCAGCAGTTTCTTCCAGCGTGTGAGGCAGGAGTCTGGGCGGCGAGGGGCTGGTTGTAGGCGGGTTGATGCTGCTGCGGTTTCATTGAGGGATGTTGCTGCATGGGAGGTGCCGCGGGTTATTGGGTGGTGGAGTGGCCGGTCGTGGCTTTCGGTGTGTCGCTTCATGTTTTCGAATGTTGTTTGATTTTTGGCGATCTGGACGCTCTGGACGATGAGGAGCATGGTTACCCATGTCAGCTGGAGGAATGTCCATATTGACAGTGCGACGGTCCATGTATCTCGTAGGGCGAATGAACAGAGAGCTGGACTCAGAATGTGGCAAGTTGTATCCGATGGTGCAGGAAGCGAGTCTAGGTAGGCAAGAGCTAATCTGATGAAGAGGATAATTCCTACTTCGAGGCTGAGAATATACAAGAAGAAGTGGCGGATGTTATTATTCGCGACACAGTTGTCCACCCATGGACAATGGTGGTCGTGCTTCGCCACGCAGCGGCCGCACCGGCGGCAGTGTTTAGATCGTAGCGGTTTCCGAATCATGCAATGAACGCAAAAGGTATCTTCGTCAAATTTCCAGAGCGAGAAAAGCTCTTCAATCACAGCCCGTTGCTGGTTGCGTGAAGCTGGTTTGGGAACCAGGCCTGGGTCCTCTAGCATCGAGAGGAAGAAAAAATAAGTCGTAGAAGCGTATGCGAGAACAAAAAATATGTTCGAAACCGGGTAGCTCCTGAATGTATAGGGGAGGACGGCGGTTATGTAGCCAACACCTACCCAGAAGAGAGTGCCGGCGAAAACACCAGCTAGATATGGCGTTCTGTGCATGACGTGGTATTCCAGTGGACCCTGACTGGCCAATTTTTGCGCGATCCACTGTAAGCCAAATCCTACCACAAGTATTGTAGGGAGGCTGACATATATGCTGAACTGGCTGGCAATGTACAAAATGACAAAGAGCATGAAAACGGGGTAGAGGAAAAAGAACTTCGCCATGATGTTCTTGTCCCTCAAGATTGGTGCCAGATTAAGCGGCAACACCTTCGCATTGCCGTCCGGCCCGTAGCCATGATCCGCTAGAGCTCGATGATACGCTGGTCTGGAGTTCATTTCTTCTGCACATGTGGCTGGAGTTTTGCCTTCGTTCGTTTTCGCAAATCGATCCGCCCCGAATTCGATGAGCTTCTCGAGGCACGGCCTCGACCCTTTAACTAGCGCCCAGTGCAAAGGAGTGTAGCCATTGTCGTCTGTCGCGTTCACATTCGCGCCCCATCGAAGCAAGAGGTCCACACATGCAGGCCATCCTTTGTATCCTGCCCACATTAAACTGGTATGACCTTGTGGGTCCGGAGTGTCAACGGGTATGTTCTGATGCAGGAGGAGGATCAAGAGCAACGCGTTGCCGTCTATGGTTGCAAGATGTAAGATGTTGTAGCCTTGTCCATCCGTCAGGAGAAGGTCGGCACCATTTTGGAGCAGAAGATTGACAATGTAAAGATGGGATCGCTGCGCAGCCCACATTGCGGCGGTTGCGTTGGACTCTCCGCCTTTAGCGTTGACGTCGGCCCCCTGCTCGAGCAGATATTGGCATACAGCGTATTGATTGTTAATGGCTGCCCAATGGAGCGGGGTGATGTCCTCGGCATCTTTGTATTTTGCGTTGTATTTGCCTGTCTGAAACATGGCTTGGATGTGCTCGAGCGCCCCGATGCGAGCACATTGCATAATATCGTCCTCAAGACGCATGTTCTCCGGTGGCTTCCCATTCTGAACATGGCTCAACTCGACTTCCTCGGGCGTCACCTGAGGCGCAACTGCTCCGGCTTTGCTTGAGGGGCCAGGAAGGTCTTTCTGATGGGAGGTAGCTGACATTGTTCTTCTGTGAGTATTTGTAAGGGAAGATCTACGGACATAGTGGGGCACAGTCTCGTCTCGAGGTGCAAACGAAGACTAGCACACAGTGAAAGGGCATGGAACTCGAGGTGATCTCCTGAAACCCTGATCCTTTTACCTCCGCCTCAGCCAACTGCGCCCACGGTTGTCGTATGCTTGAATCACGTGATATCAATATTGCCAAGGCCTCAGATTCGGCAAACGTGCCTCTTCAGCCGGACTAACTCGATCGGAAAGACTCCTCAAACCTCACTCAAAATCACCTAGAAAGCTCCTCTTCTACCACTCATTCACCTCTCCACTCTTTCAACCCATCCCGCCATAGCTTCCAGCTTCTCAAGTCTCCCCTGTGTAGCTTCCGAAGCAGGCAGGATGATGTCCAGGAACGTTCTGCGGCAATCTGGCCGGATTGCCGGCGCAATCTCTGCATCAGGAAGGATAGCTGCGGTAAGCTCAGATCCTGACCTCATCTGTTCCGAAAGCTTCGAAAATGGGTTTTGCGTTGTCAATGAGCTGTATTAGAGCTAGATTGAGCTCCTTGGCCGGCAATTGAGCTTAAAAATGCGGATGCATTGGGTCAGGCCGCTAACGAAATATTTCTCAGTCTCGCGTCGTTGCTCCAGCTCCTATCAATGCTGCCCCCAAACAAATCCGAACCTACGCTGCCGATGCGAAAGCCTCCCCAACCGAAGTATCATCCATCCTTGAGCAAAGAATTCGAGGCGTACAGGAAGAGTCAGGTCTCGCAGAGACTGGGCGTGTTCTGTCGGTCGGTGATGGTATCGCCCGTGTCCACGGCATGAGCAATGTCCAGGCCGAAGAACTCGTAGAATTTGCATCTGGCGTTAAGGGAATGTGCATGAACTTGGAAGCTGGTCAAGTTGGTGTCGTGCTCTTCGGTTCTGACCGTTTGGTCAAGGAAGGCGAAACAGTCAAGCGTACCGGCCAGATCGTAAGTTGACTAACAAATATTCACTGTTCTCTACTAATTGAGCAGGTGGATGTGCCTGTTGGCGAAGCTATACTTGGTCGTGTCGTGGACGCTCTCGGAAATCCTATTGACGGCAAAGGACCCATCAAAACCACCGAACGTCGTCGAGCCCAGCTTAAGGCTCCTGGTATCCTGCCTCGCCGATCCGTGAACCAGCCCGTGCAGACCGGTCTCAAATCTGTCGATGCCATGGTGCCCATCGGTCGAGGGCAGCGTGAGCTCATCATCGGTGACCGTCAGACCGGCAAGACCGCCGTTGCTCTCGACGCCATGCTGAACCAGAAGAGATGGAACAACGGCAATGACGAAACTAAGAAGCTTTACTGTGTCTATGTTGCCGTCGGTCAGAAACGATCCACTGTCGCTCAGCTTGTGCAGACTCTCGAAGAGAACGATGCTATGAAATACTGCATCGTCGTCGCTGCAACAGCATCCGAGGCTGCTCCTTTGCAGTACATTGCACCCTTCACTGGATGCGCCATGGGCGAATGGTTCCGCGACAATGGCAAACATGCTGTTATCATCTACGACGATCTCTCGAAACAAGCTGTGGCTTATCGCCAAATGTCTCTCCTGCTCCGTCGTCCTCCAGGGCGTGAGGCCTACCCCGGTGATGTCTTCTACTTGCACTCTCGGCTCCTCGAGCGTGCCGCTAAGATGAACGACAAACATGGTGGTGGTTCCTTGACTGCGCTCCCTATCATTGAAACCCAGGGTGGTGATGTGTCAGCCTACATTCCTACCAACGTCATTTCCATCACTGATGGTCAGATCTTCTTGGAAGCCGAGCTTTTCTACAAGGGTGTCCGACCTGCCATCAACGTCGGTCTTTCGGTGTCTCGTGTCGGATCTGCTGCTCAGCTGAAAGCCATGAAGCAAGTTGCCGGTTCATTGAAGCTCTTTTTGGCGCAGTACCGAGAAGTGGCTGCATTCGCTCAGTTTGGCTCCGATCTTGATGCAGCGACCAAGCAGACTCTTAACCGAGGCGAGCGTTTGACCGAGTTGCTCAAGCAGAAACAGTATTCTCCTATGGCAGTTAACGAAATGGTTCCTCTCATCTACGCCGGTGTCAATGGTCACCTTGACTCCGTCCCCGTGAGCAAGATTTTGCAATGGGAGGCTGACTTCCTGGCTCACCTGAGGAGCGACCAGTCCGAGCTGCTGGAGAGAATCGACAAAGAGGGCCAACTTAGCAAGGATCTTGAACAGCAATTGAAGGAGGCTGTCCAGAACTTCACCAAGAGCTTCTCATAGGTTGGTTCATCCGTTCCCAAAGGATCTTCTATTTAGCCTTTTACTCACAGTGCCAGGTGTGAAGATTGCGTCGTCTGTATCAATTTCTTCGAATGCTTGGCCAAAATAGTGATCACTCAGTTGGGGGCACCACGATAGCAGCATTACCAGACGCGGCTGTGGATCAAAGAAGGCGTGCCTCATTGTAACTAGATACATACCAATCAATCGATTCCATTTGTGTTCCATTGCCCTGCAGGATGTTCTCTACTTTCCATCTCGCCCACGATGCCTAACTGCGTGGACCATGGCTTGCCGCACATCTGATGGGTTCTAATATTCATATCTTCCGCCCGTGTCGCGCTGCAACAATTTGTGGCTGCATTTCTATGCCCGTGGTCTCCTAGCCAGCTCAGAATTAGCTCCTCGGTTCATTCCTGTTACCTTTTTCAGTTTGTGAAACTCAGTTCATCCACTTCTCATCCGAAAGTACGGAGTAAGTTATTCATATCCATTCGTCTCATATCTCCTGGCCAGTCCCTGGATTCTTATTTTTGGGGGGGATTTCTGGTTCAACTGGACAATGCCCCACACAACCCGTGTACGGAGTTAGACCATTGGTGGTTTAGTGATTTTGACACTAGAATACTCGGTTTTTTCGCGGTCATATTGATTATTGCATCTTTGATTTAGTGAGTTGATGTTTAGCTTGGGGTAGGTTTCGGTGAAATCAGCATAGCATAGCATAGCATAGCATAGCATAGAGATTTAAAGCCGAGACCTCGAGAAGACGAGATTCAAGAGGTCACAGTTAACTCTACGTTTAGATTGGGAGGGCTCTGGGGGCGGGGGTTCCTTTTGGGAACTTGGATCCAAAGGAGTTGATGGTGGTGGTATATTGTAGCTCTGTAGAACGGGTGGTGATACTTCACGTATGCGCAGTGGCGATGGGAAATGGGAGTGCGAAGAGCAGAGAGACATGGGAATAGGAACAAAGGGGGTTTTATGGTTCGATATTACTCTGTAAAGGCTGTCGAGTAACAACTTTGCAATCGCGGAAGGTCTGTCTCGAACACCGTTACGGGCTGAGCCAGTTCTTCTTTATTCGGATTTGCCTATTTCCGACTCTTTCTTTTTCTCAATCAAGTATCGACCCTCTCTATCTTAACCCACACCACCTATAATCTCATCCACCACTTCCGAGAAGCAAATACATAGTCGAAGACCTCCACCTTACGCCTCCAACTTCAACCGCTCCAAGTCCTTCAACGCCTCCTCCATGCGCAGCACTTCGCTCTCAGCGTCCTGCAACTTCTCCGTCTCCTTCCTCTTCGTTTCGGCGTTCGCCTTGTCCCAACCGGCACCGGCCATAATCTTCTTGCTCTTGTCCACTTTCGCTTTGGCTTCGTCTAGCGTCTTCTGCCGCTTCTTCATTTCCTCCGTCACGTCGATTCGGCCAACGATCTTGAGATACACGGCTGCCTCGGTACTGATGGATTGCAGAGCACAGCCACCTGGCGGCAAGTTCTCGGCGCTGGGTGGGAGGATCTCGATCTCGCCGACATATTTGCCGCCTAGTGACTTGATCGAAGTGCGATCGGCCGAGACGGTTCTGAAAGCCGCGTCTGAGTATGTCTGAATGATGATATCACCAGGCTCCTTGAAGTTGTACTGCGAGAGAAGGCTACGGATGCCCGTGGAGATCGCAGTGATGAATTCGTACTCCTCAGCCTCCGTGGGTGCTTCTAGTGCTTCGTTTGCCATGGGGAACTTGGCCACCATGATACTCTCGGTCGTGTCGCCCTTCCTTCTCGGAAGTTTCTGCCACAGATGCTCCGTCAAGAATGGCATGATCGGATGCATCAATAGCAGGCCACCTTCCAGAGCTGTATACAGTGTCTGTTCCGCAGATTTTCGCTCGTCCTCTCCAGATTCTGCCGAGAGCAACGGCTTGGAATTCTCAATAAACGTGTCACACAATTGTGTGAACCAATATTGATACAGTGTGCCAGCCGCCACGGAGAATTCCCGATCTTCCAGGGCAGCGTTAACATCAGCAGCTGCGCAACTGAGTCGATGGAGAATCCATTTCTCGGCAAGGGACAAGGGTTTGCTTTCGTATGGCGAGGACGCTGGCTCAAAATCTTCACCAAGACGGCCAAGTGCAAAGTTGGTCGCCTGGTAGATCTTGTTACAGAACCGCCGCTTCGCTTCGATCTCCTTCACATCAAATGCTATGTCTCCACCACCAGTTGTGTAGTTGACGAGAGTAAATCGAAGTGCATCTGCGCCGCACTCTTCGATGCCCTTGGGAAAGGCTGATCTCTGGTAGGCTTTCGCTCGCTCAATTTCCGCAGCATCAAGGTTGCCTTGCAGCAGCGTCTTGTGCAATTCTTCAAGTGTAATGCCTTTGATGATATCCAGCGGATCAATGACATTACCAAGAGACTTGGACATCTTGCGTCCTTCAGCATCTCGGATCAGGGAGTGGCAGTACACCTCTGTGAAAGGCACATCGCCGGTTAGCTTCAGGCCCAGCATGACCATTCTAGCGACCCAGAAAAAGAGGATGTCCCAACCGGTCTCCAGGACCGAGGTCGGATAAAGGTCCCGCATGTCGGACGTCTCCTTGGGCCAGCCGAGTGTAGAGAAGGGCCAGAGACCGGACGAAAACCATGTATCCAAAACGTCCTCGTCCCACCGGAGCGTAAACTTTTTGCCGGGAAATTTCTTCTCCGCCTTTGCTCGAGCCTCCTCCTCGCTCAGTGCACACACCCAGTACTTGCCATCCGCGTCATCGGCTTGCTCGCCTTCAATATCGACAAAATAGGCCGGCGCACGATGGCCCCACCACAGCTGCCGCGACAAGCACCAGTCCTGGATATTCTGCATCCAGTAATGAAATCTTCTCGATTCGGACTCAGGCTTGATAAAGATGCGACCATCGGTGACAGCATCATCCGCGGCTTTTGCGAGGTCAGTCATCTTCATCCACCACTGAGGTTTCAGAGCCGGCTCAACGATATCCTTACTCCGCTGACACATAGGGATGGTCATGGCATTATCTTCTTGTTTGACATACAAGCCCATCTCCTTCAAGTCGTTGATCACAGCGTATCGGGCGTCAAACCTCTTCTGATTCGCGTACGGTCCGGCATTTCCATTTAGAGTACCATCGTCATTCAAGATGTTGACAAACTCAAGGTTGTGCCTCTTCCCTTTGATAAAATCGTTGGGATCATGAGCAGGTGTGATTTTGACAGCTCCAGTACCAAACTCCATCTCCACTTCTTCGTCCGCGAAAATAATGATCTTACGATTAGGAAGGAAAGGATGGATTGCTTCACGCCCGGCGAGGTGCTTATACCGCTGATCATCGGGGTGAACGGCAATGCCAGTATCGCCGAGCATAGTTTCGGGACGTGTGGTCGCGATCTCGATAAACTCGTAGCCATCCCAGCGTTTCGCGACGCCTGATTTGCTGGCTGTTCGCGCATGTTTCGAATCGGAATCTTTGCGTACTGGGTATTTGAAGTAAGTCAGTACGCCAAATTCGATCATCTTGTCATACCCGGGCACTTTGATCTTGGTGCGTCCCTTCAGCTCCTTGTTGTCCACCTCGAGATTCGACAACGATGTGCTCAACGCCGAACACCAGTTCACAAGACGATTTGCACGATAGATGATGCCTTCCTCAAACAACTGAACGAATGTAATTCGAACAGCTGCGGAGAGGTTGTCGTCCATGGTAAATGCTTCCCGACTCCAATCCATGGAACCGCCCAGTCGCTTGAGCTGGTTCGTGATGTTGCCATGGTATTTCTCTTTCCACTGCCAAATTCTCTCCAAAAGGGCTTCCCTCCCAAGATCATGTCGTGTCTTTCCCTCCGTCTTAAATACCATCCTCTCCACCACGCTTTGCGTGGCAATGCCGGCATGATCACAACCGGGAATCCAGGCTGTTGTCTTTCCACGCATTCGGGCGTGCCGTATCATAGTATCTTGCAGCGCATTGGTGAGAGCGTGGCCCATATGTAAAGAGCCAGTAACGTTCGGTGGCGGAATTGGTATGACGAACTTTCCTTCAGGCTTGATTTTTCCATCCTTTGTGAACTCCGGCTTGAAGTATCCTCGATTTTCCCACCACTCGTATCGACCGGCTTCGATCTTCTGAGGTTCGTAAGCATCGACCGCAACAGGCTTCTTAACCTTTTTGTCTTTCGGCTTCGCGGATGCGGCAGCGGCGGGGACAGTCTGTTGTTTCGACTGTTTCTCCTTGAACTTTGCAAGCTTTTCAGCTTTCTTACGTTCTTTTTCGACTGCGGGAGACATGTTGGTCAGAGATATGAACAAGAAGATGTGTGGAGAGCAGACAAATTTGCAACACCACCGTGATGATCTATGACAAGCTGAACAGTAAAGAGCAACAAGCCGGGGACCGTCATAAGTAGCAATTTCCCAGTCATACACCATGGTCTATTGGCGCTACGGTACTTCTGCATATGACTCATGCAACACATTGAGACAAGATTAAAGGATATGGTAGGGTAGCATCTGTGAAACACGATCACGAAGTCAATGCGGTCCTTCGGTATCTTGCATACTTTCTTTCGAGGTCTTCTCCTTGCCTGCCTCGCCCATCACAGTCTGACCGATGTCATTGCCTTGCATGTCTTTCCCCGGTACACTCTGGCCCATCGAGTCGCTGCGGGCCGCATTTTGCACCGCAGACGAAAGGTCATCGGACACTGGAGGTGGTGGACCTGACACCGAGCCCGTCGGCTCACCAGCTTTGAGATTATCAGTTTTTCCGGACATCCAAGAGTCTCCTGCAAATGGTGAACTTACTGATATTGTGAGAAGCGGCGTTGAGAGCCATCCTGAAGCGTGGAAGCCGTTTCCAAGCAGGAGGAGGGCGTGTGAAGAGTTGTCTGATAAGTATTTTGCGAAACTGCCCCGGGGCAGCTCCTGACTGTGCTAGAGAGAAGCAGTATACGCAAGAGAATGCCACTCAATTACAGCTTCCGAATCAAGCGGAGCACTCGGCATGTAACAACGCCAGTGTAGAAACGCTTGGGGGACATGACCTTGGGGAGTCATAAATTCCCTAAATTTACACTTCCCAATTGAGACGCCAAGCCTTGACATCACTGGCTGTCGATGAATATGCCACAGTCGTTCTACTTCTCAGCGGTTTGAGGAAACATGTAGCAGCATTACGGCGCGTGAAGGGCAAGAGTGAATCGAAAATGCATTCATCTATCATCATTCAGTTCTCGAGCAGAGTGGTGAATCAAATTGCCCGCCCCTTCCCATTGGCCAGATTTTTCCCCACCCCCATTTCTCTGGTTCCCTATACAACTTCGTCGAAACGGTGACGGTAACTTGAGACCGGGATTTCGGCCCGTACCGGTTTTGGCTGCTGCTTATAGTTCCTCGTACTCGCGAGCAGTATGCCATTGGGCTGCCCTAAGGTCTTGTTGATGCTTTGGGTTGCAGCGCTGTTGTCAGTAACAGCCGATTTGGCTGTCAGGGGGTTACAATCCTCCTCAGGAGGAGACATGATTCTGCGCGTTTTGATTTGCTGCTGCACGTACAGGAGCAAAGTATGGGTGTGCCATGGCTTCTTGCGCGGTCAAGCGTTCCTAACCCGAACGTCAGTCTGCGCCACGTAATTTCGTCAACCTCCAAAAGCTCACCTGGTGATCGTATCGCAGCAATTTGTCAAGAAAGTCAATGGCCTCGTTGCTGACAAATCTTTGATTTTCCGAGTTGATGAAGCTCTGCCAGCTCTTTTTGGGGAAGCGGCTTAGTATGTCATCATATTGAGCGTCAAGTTCAATGTCATAGCGATCGAGATATTCGAAGAGGTCGTCCGTGCCTAGGACCTTGGCGATCTTGACCAGTTGATCCGAGTTGCTATTTCCATGGAAAAAGGGTTCTTTTCTAAATATCATAGACGCAAACATCGCTCCCAGCGACCACATATCCAACGAATAATCGTACTCTTGGAAGTCGACAAGTAACTCTGGCCCTTTGAAATACCGGGAAGCGACGCGGACATTGTATTCTGTTCCCTGATGATAAAACTCTGCTAAGCCCCAATCTATCAGACGTAACTAAGGCGCATTAGATTCTCAGCCGTGTCGAGCTCGGATCGTGACTCACCTTCCGCTTCTCATGATCGATCATGACATTATGAGGTTTGACATCGCGGTGCATGATGCCCTTGCTGTGACAAAAATCCAGTGCCTTCAATAGCTCGTAGATATAGTACCGCACATCATAGTCGACAAATCTGGGATACAGGGTTCGGAAATCGGTATTGTTGACATTCTCAAACACCAAACTGGGCGTCTTGCTCTGGGGATCCCGCACCACGTCCAACAAGGCAACGATATTCGGTCCACCGGACAAGTTCTGCAGAATTTTGATCTCGCGCTTGATCTTTTTCTTCTTCACTGGCTTCAAAACCTTGATGACGCATTTTTGATAGTTGACGACATTGATGCCTTCGAACACTTCTGAATATTTCCCCCGACCTGTGTGAGAGAGTTATCGATTAGCTATCGTTCTCGACGAACCGGTCCCCGACGTACCGATTTTTCGCACAATCTCATAGTTCTCTAGGATACCCCACGAGATGGCTACGGAGTCGTAATCCCAGTAGGACCGGGGCATATTGGCATTGACGTCGGCGTACACTCGCGCCATGTTTGCGGTACGTGGGGCTGCGTCATACGAGTTGGGGATGAACTTTCTTCAAATGGTCGTGTAGGGGTTAGATAGGAGCTTCTTGAGCGCATTCGTCGCGGCTCAGCCGAGACAGAGCTCGGGAAATGGTACAAGGCAACACGGTGTACTAGGTTGGAATTGCTACCTGCATTCCCTGCGCAGTCTGCATCTGCGGCGCCGCGAATCTGAGGAGTGGCCGCTAGCGGATATCATATCCGACCGTTGGACTTTGCTGGACTAAAACTATACGATAGTAAGAACTTTACAGACTTCCCTACACATTAGATCCATTTGAATACGCACACCGTCACTCCACTCGGCGCAGTAACACCTTGACATCTATGTCCTAGCTTAGAAATTAAAGCCGAGGACGCGAGAATGCTTAGACCGCCGGGAACCCGACTTCCAGCCTACCTCACCTGGAGAAGGAGCAAATATGCCTTTCTACGACCTTAATGTCGCCTACACCAACCATGCCGAACTAGCCCATACCCTTTCCTTTCACGCCGAACTCGGCTACAACGCCATCGCACTGTCAATTTCAGTAACAGGCAAGCTGCCCACTGCACCCGAACGAATCCCAATTTCACAGGTCCAACAACACCTCGAAACCATCCAAACCTCCAAATCCCCTCCCTTGACCCTCCTCACGCGCCTAACGCTGACAATATCCGACGCGGCACAAAACCACCGGCTGTCCACCTTCCAACCGGCCTACGACATCCTCGCGCTGCGACCGACGACAGAAAAAGCGCTACAACTCTGCTGCACCTCGCTCGAGTGCGACCTGATCTCGCTGGACCTGAGCCAACGGCTCCCGTTCGTGCTGAAGTTCAAAACCGTCGCCGCGGCCCTGCAGCGCGGTGTGAGGTTCGAGATCTGCTATGGACCCGGCATCGCGGGCAGCGCGGATGCCAGGAGGAATCTGATCGGTGGGGCCGCGGCGCTGATCCGGGCGACGAGGGGACGAGGGATCGTGATCAGTAGTGAAGCGAGGAATGCGCTCGGAGTGCGAGGACCGTGGGACGTGATCAACCTGGCGCAGGTGTGGGGATTGGGACAAGAGAAGGGAAAGGAAGCCGTATGCGAAGAGGCAGGAAAGGTCGTCAGATTGGCCCGGCTGAAGAGGACGAGTTACAGAGGCGTCGTCGATGATGTCGACGACGGCGGCGGCGGCGGGGCCCAATCTGCCGAATCCACATTACGAGAAAAGCCCCGAAGAGACCTGAAAAGTATGAATTCATCCTCAACTTTGCAACAACAGCACCACCAAAAGGAAACGCCGGCAGCACCCCGAACCAACACCCCAAACCCCACGATCATGAAACGAAAAGCCTCCACAGACTCCCCCACGGACATCACTACCAACACCACAAACACCAATCCCACCCCCACCGCAACAGCCACGACCACAGCCCCAGCCACGATTCCAGACTCCACAACAACCACAACAACCCCCACACCCCCCACAACCCACCCTCTCTCCAAACGCGAACAAAAACGCAGATCCAAACGCGCCAGACTCGAAGGCCGAACCATACCTTTTCCCTCCACGGACGGAAACCGGACTGGGACTGGGACCAAGACCGAGACCGAGACCGAGGGTACAAAAGTCCCAGAATGCAGGGTTCGAGATCACCCATGAGATGTTGTTGGGGGGTTTGATGGGAATAGAACGGGAGAGGGGGAGAAATGAGGACTGAAGAAAGGAAACGATAAAGGTTGAGGTCCCCCAAAATGGAAGAGGAAACAGGGACAAGGACCAGGGGCAAAGGTGACAGAGAGGAAAGAGGGAAAAGAGGGGAAAAGAGAAATAGAAAGAGAAAAAGAAGAAGGTTGATGGATTCTATATATTCCCTTTCCTCGTCATGTTCAATTCCATGATCCATACATGTTCCATACACGTGGGGGTCTTGGTTGAACAAATATATCATCCTCGGTTCCGTGTCCCATTCCCAATCCGCCCATTTTCGCAAAAAAAAAAAAGGGGAACTAAAACCTCTACCCGAGATACCCAAGCCCCAAAAAGCCGGAAGAAAAAAAGAATCTATCCCCCAAGATCCTACCCAAAGCTCCGCCGGCCCCCAAAAAAACCGGATAAACAAAACTTCATGTTTTTCACCAATTCCAGTAAGTTTTTTGGGAGTTTTAGATCGGCGTCGGCGCCGGAACCAACGCGGGCGCAGCAGCACCATCTCTCCTTCCAATGCCCAAATAACCGGAATTGCTTAACTGAAAAGTGGCCGTGTCGAAGGTTTTTGGGTCGACGGCTTCGGAGGCTGGGATGCTGCTGAAGCCCGGGACGATGGCGCCGGTTGTGAGGATTATGGTTTCGGCGCCTTTGAGTTCAGGGGCGCTGGTGCTGCTGCTGCTGCTGCTGGCGAGGGCTGGGGCGGCGGGGGGAGCGGTTGTTGTTTCAATTGGCGGGACGGTCAGGGAAGGGGTGATTGTTGATGAGGAGGTTGCGGAGATATCTGCGGTGGTGCTGGTGGTTTGTGTCCCGGAGGCGGTTTGGGTCTCGGAGGTGAAGAATGAGCCTGGCGAGACTTCGGGTGGAGAAGGGGGAGAAGATGGAGGAGAAGCGGCGGGAGGAGGACTGACGCCGCCTGTTGCTGCGGGTTTTACTGTCACGCCCAGCGGTATGGCTTCAGATGCTGGGATTGAGGAGAAGCCTGGGACAAAGTTCGGGGCAACGGTGGTGAAGACGGGGGCCACGCTTGTGTCTGAGAGGGCTTGAGGAACCGCGGCGGGTGGTGCACCGGTCGCTTCGGGGTTTGAAGGTGGTGGTGTAGCGTCTGACGCGGTCAAGGCTGTGACAACGGATGTAGCTGTACATGGCGCGACGGCAGTGACTGTGACCTGAATGAGGATTAGTTAGCATATCAGAAAATCCGCCAGTGACCTGCGTACCGTCGTCGTCGATATAGAAACATCTGTGGCAGCTTGGATCTGGGTCTCAACTCGAATCACCGTTGTAGGCAACATCATCGTCTCGAACATCGTCACTGTCTCTTTCTGTGCTGCGGCCGCGGTTTCAGCATCGACGGTAGTTGACTCGCGCTCTTTTCGGTTTGGCAGGTTATCCTGCTGACGATTCCTGGCGCCCGCAGCTCCATTATGGTCGTGGCGTTGAGGGCGGGCTCCGGCCTGAAAATTCGTCAGTAAATCAGCAAGTCGTTGGAACAGGAACTGGAATTTGGACTCACCTGCGCCAGGCAGGCGGCCAGAAGGTAGAGACAGTACAAAGAGCGCATGGCCAGCAGCGCTAGAAAAGCTTTTTAGAAGGAATGGAAGAGGAATCTGTCGGTCCAAAGCCGAGATGTAGACGAAGAGAACGAATGATCCCAAACAGCGGCAGAAACGAAGGAGAATACGACGACGAAAAGTAATAAGTAAATGAACCACCAAAAGGAAAGGGAAAAGGAGGGATAAGAATTCTGGAGATGGGAATCTCAAGGACTTTGTCCCAAAAGCTATGTGACCAAGCTCGAAACATCCTTTTCCTGTCACAGCAAGCAATGGCCGGGGGTTGTGGGATGGGTTAAGGCGGGTAGCGAGCAACGGCACCATTGGTTCATCGAATACTTCAAACGTTTTACCAAACATAGTTCTCAGATCTGAAGTCGAGGTTGCGACGCGATATTGCTGGGCGGGGGGTTTTTGAAGCACGCTGATGCCAAACCTGTAAGAGAGTGTTGCTGAGACGAAACGCGTTTCAGCAGTGGCTGGCGCGTATGGGTGATGTGGACAGGGGGATTTCAGGACTTAAAGGCCAAGGATGGTACACCGTATTCAAGAGGTTTTGTCGCTGGTACTCACTGTCCATCTAAGCAGTTTGAAGTTTTGACAAGCGGGTTTATTTTGGTGGATGGGTTGTAGATCAGGTTTCCCGGGTCAAGTTTGCGACATCACTAGTATCGCAATGCCCAGCATCCCGCATCGATAAACCCTAAATTTGGATCAGCGAGAAAGCTTGAAGTGTACTGAGTAGGGTTTGGCGGAAGACCGCCGGTGGTCCTCGTTGCTTCAATTAGGGTAGCAGCATCGTTTGGTCATTCTGTCATCCAAAGGTGTACTCCGTACAGAATGGAGGAGAAAAACAAAGGGAGATAGGGACATCAGGAAATCACAGCTATTGACTAAGAAATTACTAAGCACAAATGTCTTGGCCTACTCCCTACTCCCTATTCCACCATTCCATATTACCCCCTGAGATCTCGAACAACGGCTCTCCACGACTCCTTTCTCTCGCTAGGAGAACCCCCCGTGACTTGTACTCTCTTGACCAGTCACTCCTTGCAAGATCCACTGTAGCACTTCCATTGTAAAAACATAAAAGCAAGCTAGGAGAAAGGGGGTGGATATCCCCAACACCGTTGCGGGATTCACTTGAAGGCGCCGACCATCCCATATGTGCTCGATGAGTGTTCCATAGAAGATAGTATTGATTTGTAGCAGGGATCACTACTTGGACTATAGCCGTTGAATCTCCATTGGTAATCTATTCTTCGCCCGATCGTGTCATGGATGGAAATTGAGGTCTTGGACACTCACTATCAGTTCGTGCGAATCACTTCGTGCGAATCAGTTCGTGCGACAGCTGTCAGGCGACCTGAGTCACGTGTAATTCTGAGGAATGAGTGTATCGACGCATTCAAATGCAACCTATCCATATCATATAGGATTCAAGTTACTCGTCACAACTTACTGTCCCTTCCTTTGCCATCCGCCTCCTTCTCCTTCCCTTGCTGCTGCCATGCAAACCCGATAGTTCTGCCGACACCGGGCTCAATGACAACATTAACAACGACGACTCTGTTCTCCTTGAAACCTTCCAGTGTCGCTGTCTCCAGCTCTTCTTCAGTGCGAACAAAATATCCCTTCCCACCGAACATCTCGGCTAATGTCTCATACCGAGTTTCATACCATAGACTCGTGCTGCGCAGCCCTGTCTTCTTCCCTTCAGAGTCCAGACCAGCCATGTTGGCAACAGTCTGAGACCGTAAGGTATCCCACTCTGACTTAGTAAAAGTGTCGCCGTGGTAGATGCCCGAGTTGTTCATGACAAATATGAGCACGTCCATACCCTGGCGGGCCATGGTTTCGAGCTCCATAGCTGAGAAGCCAAACGCCGAATCGCCCTCAAATGCGATTACCTTCTTACGTTGGGTTTGAGAGGTGCCCTGCGGATCCGAAGGTGGCAAATTATATGCTGTCCATGCAGCTATAGCATAGCCAAGGCCGACACCCATGGTGGCGTAAGTTCCGGCATCAAGACGTTGCCTTGGATGAGAAAGAGGGAATATGCTCCGCGAAATATCCATGGTGTTTGCTCCTTCGCTTACGTAGACAATCCCTCCGTCATCTGGAGGAGAGAGTGAGTGTAGAGTTTCTTTGATGATATGAAAGGCGCGTTGGTAGGTCAAGGGGGCCGGTGATTTCGTCGGTGTCAACGCGGCGGCTTGAGCTTTTTTCTCGTTTTTGGCCGCACTATCGGCGAGCTGGGCCAAGTAAGGCGAAGATTTACCAGAGGATGACGTTATCGAGGGGGAAGGGAAAGCTTTCCACCCAGATAAGCTCTGGCTGAGCTGGTCAACGACAAGGCCAATGTCTCCGAATATACTGAGCGACGGTTGACCGATACCGTTCAATCGTCCTAGCTCTTCGGCCGAGATATCGACTTGTATTATTTTGACATCCTTGCGGAACTTGGGAGCTGCTCCAAAATGGAGGATCCAGTTCAAACGGGCGCCGAGAAGGAGGATGACGTCTGCAGACTTAAGAGCAGCTGACCGGGCTGAAGAGGTGTTCAGTGGATGTGAGTCTGGGATCACACCTTTGCCCATTGGAGTCGGAAGAAAAGGGAGGTGGGCGGATGAAATGAGGTTGCGGATGGCATGCTCAGATCGAGAGAAGGCCGCTCCTTTGCCGACGATGACGAGGGGAGACGAAGCAGATTTGAGTAGGGAGACGGCGGCGGATATGAGAGCAGGATCCGAGGAAGGTTTCGGAGGCGACGAAACAGAAACTTGAGCTATTTGCAAGGCCGACGGTGAAGCATTCATGATTAAATCTGCCGGCAAATCGACAAAGGTCGGGCCCGGTCGACCGTACCAGCATATTCGATAGGCATCATGTATTGCTGATTTTATGGTAGAAGGGTCGTTTGAGGAGGGTCGAATGGCCGTCTTGGTATGGGGCGTCAGCAATGATATTGCGTCCATCTCTTGGAATGCGCCTTTCGTGACGAGGTCCCTCTCTGCTGAACCGGCTAGGAATAGGGTAGGGAAAGCGTTAGCTGTGGCATTTCCAATCTGTTCCACGTCAGTAATCCCCTCGTCTAGTCGTGGAATTGAACACTCACGCCAGCCATACCATGGAGGACGCCGGGTCCTCCAACCAGGAGACAGACACCGGGTTTCCCAGTGATATAGCCATAAGCACTGGCAGCGTAACTGCAGGCCTGCTCGTTCCGGAAAGCAACAAATCTGATGCCCAAATTGATTGCTTCTTCTGCGATTTCGACAACAGGAATGCCCACTAGGCCGAAAATGACAGTAACTCCCAGATCGCGAAGAGTGCGGGCAATAATGTGGGCTCCTGTCGAAGGAGCCATGGCGACGATCTTAGCAGGCGTCTATACGAGGCATTCCACTCAGAATTCACCTGTAGTGTTATCGAATGTTAGATTATAAAGCTTAGTGAGCGCAAACACCTTTCCAGAAGCGCGGGAATAATTATGTGACGATGGTGGAGTGCGGAGAGACGGTCGATATGGAGAACGGGGATGACGCTATTGCAGTTGGCCCGAGGTACCAGAGGCACTTCTGAAGCTCTTCGTCAACTACAGAACTGCACTCCATTTACTACAACACACGCAGGACTCCGGCGTATGGTTTTCTTGATTGAAGGATGAAGCAGGCCTGTGAAGACAGCAACTGAAATGTCCATATGCATTGTACAGACGTTCCGGCACAGTGGAATCAGTTGGAGAAGTGAGCTTCTCAGCCTCTCGGCTCTCAGCTTCTCCAATCCTCATCATATGAATCCAACCAGCCGAAGAGGTTTGATTTAAATCGAAAGACTAACCGCCCACTACTGCCTTTCCTTTCCCTTCTTTTCCCTACTTACTACACTTTCCAGCTCTCTATCCTCCCCCTCGACATCCACAAAATGGCCACGGCCGCCTCTTCCTTCTCTGCGGCCTCCAACCCCGGGAACGAGCGCTTCAACGCCGAAGCCGCAGCCTGGGATAGCAACCCGTTCGTCCACAGAGCCAGTTCACTCGCCCTGAAAGCGATTCTGGCGCGTTTTCCCACCCTCAAACCCCTGGCTCCCGGAAGTCCCAATCTAGGCCTCGACATACTAGAGATAGGCTGCGGCACCGGCCTGCTGAGCGTAATAATAGCGCCCTACGCGCATCACGTGGTCGCGATCGACGCAGCACACGGAATGATCGAAGTCCTAAAACAAAAGCTAAGCAAGCCGGAAACACCCAAAAACATCACACCAGTCTGCGTCCTTCTCGCCGACCCAGAAGACCCCCACCTACCCCCAGCCTCGCAAACCGACCCAAACGGGCCCCGACAGAAATTCGACCTGATAACCTCCCACCTGGTGCTCCACCACATCCCCGAACTCCAACCGGTCCTAGAAACGATGCTCGGCGCCCTGAAACCAGGCGGCAGCGTCGCGTTAACGGACTTTGAAGACTTCGGCCCCGACGCCCGCAAATTCCACCCCAAATCCCACCACCCGGGCGTCGAGAGACACGGCATCCACGCGCAGACGATGCACGACCTGATGCGACAAGTCGGCTTCACGAACGTCCGCGTCGAAAGGGCCTTTAGCGTCGAGAAAAGCGTCGAGAACTTTGAAGGCGAGTTCGGCGATCGAGCGTTTGGAAAGGAGGGGCAGGGTACCATGATGGACTTTCCGTTTGTCATTTGCATGGGCGAGAGGAGTAGGTAAAAAACCAAGAAATCTAAATAAATCAAAAGCTATGTACGTTATAAATTTGGCATGAAAAATGCCTATTCCACATTTAACACAAAGACAAGATACCTTTCCGCCACACAGAGCGCGCTTTTGATCCTCCGAGCACAAAAAAAGGAAATTATACCAACCAACCCTCCGGCGAACCCCTCCTTATTCCCATTCCCATTTACCACCCCCATCCCAATTTCCTACTTCACACTCTATCTTTTCCCCCAACGGCAGCCCTAAATGGCCCTTTTCATTCGACCTGTGAGACTCACGTTTTGATTAAAACCAGGGGGTTCAATTATCATCGCCCCCCTATTTGACGTAATAGCCGGGGGTGTGTCTTTGGGTCTCAGCGATCCCCCCTCCCCCCCACAACCTATCCCACAGAAAGCCGAGGAAATAAAGAGGAGGGGCGCAAGAATGAAAAGACGTTTCGCCCCGACGAATTTCGAAATTTCGAAAACGTCAAAAAGTGCGGAAACATGCGCGTAACAGGAAAAAAACGAGGACAGAGATACTCTTCCTCCCCTTTTCAGGAGGGTTGAGCATTTCGGGAGAGGGGGGAAAAGAGGAGAGGAGAATGAAGGGACCCAACTCCCCCCCCCCCCCGGAGGGGCCCGGGCCCCCAAAATTGGGGAATGTATACCACGTATAAAAATATTTAGATAACGAGGCAAAGCGGCAAGAGAAAATGCCGGGGAAGGAGGCCAGGGGGGATAAGAAGGAGGGGGCGGGGGGGGGGGGGGGGGGGGGGGGGAGGGGGAAGGATGGGAGAAGAAGAGGGGAGATACCGGTACGCTTTTATATCCGGGCGGAGTGGAGGAGAGGAGACGAGAGGAGAAGGAGAGAGAAGGAGAGAGAAGAGGGAGATACTCATACATCGACACTATTGAGGTAAAGAGAGAGAGCGCGAGCGTCAAGAGAGGCAAGAGAGGGGAAAAGAGAGAGACACGTTGACGGACAGCGAGAAAGACACCGGGGGAGACCGGGGGAGACCGGGGGAGACCGGAAGACGGGCATAAGTATACTCCTCCATTCCAATCACAACCGCGACAACACTTGCGAAAAGGCTTGATATCAAATAAGAAAAAAAAAATCCAGACAGAATCCAAATTGGTAGATTCATGTTGTTAAGCTGAAGCTGAGCAGAGCTATCTAACCAAGCCCGCGATGGAGCAAGGACCACAGTCTTTTGCCAGGAATGAGTAACCAAGAGAAAATTTCAACACCAGTTGCACGCCCCATGAGACCTGAAAATGTTCCGAGTACTTAAGACCATTTCGATCTCGTCACTGTCGGCACCGGAGCTCTTGCTCCCCCCGCTCCTTTTCTGCCTCCTGGCTTTCATGCCAGTATCGTTGTCATCATTCATTATCAACACAACCACGCCTTTCTCGACACCTCCATCTCTTTTTGCTAGACGGGTGGAGTAGTGAACATGGGAAAAGGGAGTACAATATACAAAACATGCGTGACCCAAATGCGTGATACCTTGCTCAATCCCATTCCTTGTAATATCCAACGCCGAAAATCGGCCTCTTGCCAATCTATCAATTTCCCTCCATATCATAGTTGATGTAGGCGTCATCATCTCCGTTCCATAAATCAGTCGAAAAGACGTCATCGTAATCCGGTGCAACCATGGTGTCCATGCCAGGAAACAGAGTCGCGCTGGCCGCGGCCGCATTGGAGAAGGCACTGCTTGCCTCAGGAGGAATCAAGGCGAAGTCATCGGTGGGAAATCCGTCGTCGTGAGTCATGGCTAGGTCTCGGAGGTATACTTGATTCGAAGTATCAAGATAGAGAGGAGAGTGAGCCGAGATGGATGGGTTGCGAGAGTGCGCCTGTAGGTGTGACTCAGGGGTGGGCAAGCCATTGTTCCAGTCCATCCTGATGTCAACATGCCCACGGAAAGGTGACTGCCCAGTGATGGTGCTATACGCAGGTGTAATAGGCGTATGCATCATGTGAGGCGTCATGGGCGTTGTGTGGTGTTCGGCCATGTAATTTGAGCCATGGGCAAAGCTTTGGCGAAAAGCAGGCCCATCCAAGCCAAAGTTGCTAGACAGGTGGTCATAATGCGTCGGCCGGGGGAAGAGAGGAGTTGTGTAGTTGATAGGATGGGTGTTGTAGCGATCGAAACCCGGCATGGCAGGTTCAGCAGGAGTCAGCTGGACGCTGCCCGGAATGCTGCCTGAGACGGAGCTAACATCGTCCCATTGCATGTTGGACACAGCCGGACTGTGTACGCTCGGAGTATATTCCATGTTTGGGGTTTGTGGTGTTTGCCCGGGAGTGGTCCTGACGGCTTTGTCCTTGCCCTTCGCACGCTCGTAGTTCCAGTTGTGTTTCTTTTCCTGGTGTTGCTTGCAATTGCTCTCCCGCTTCGTTCGAAACTCACAGAACTTGCACTTGTAGTAATGTGGGTTCGGATCATGTTTGTCATTGATGTGACGGTCACGCTCCTTTTCGGTAGGCAATCCAAGCTCGTGATACTTGCAATTGGGCACCGGGCATTTGAACGGCCGAGAGTGAGTTTTCTCATGTTTTGCCAGATCACATTTCCTGGTAAAGATCTTTCCGCAGTGCTTGTCGGAGCACTTCATTTCCACGAGTTCCGGAATGTATCCTTTCTTGCGTCGAGCCATAGTGCGGCTGGCGTCTTCCTCGAGAGTAGTTTCACTGTGCTGGCGCTTGAGCCCAGCAGTGCCTTCGTAGGGCTGGCCGGTCCTGAGTGAGATGCCTTTGCCGTGCCTCCAGCGAACGAGCTCGGCCAAGTCACCCGTCTGACCAAGGCCACCCTCCAGGGTGACTTCATCGTCCGGCGAGTAAGCCATTTCGTCGTCTTCTGCGGCTTCTCCCGACAGTTCAGCCTGTCTGGACGTGCCGATCTGTGCAGCTAGCCTTCCGACCTGTTGCACGAGATCGAGAAAGTATCCGTTGTCGTAGGGACGATCAGAAGCCCGCCTCTGATCGGATTCTGAGAGTTGGTGGTATGTATCAACGACGAGCTGGACGGAGAATTCGCCAAAGGTGCGAAAGAGTTGACGTGAGATGGCGAGAGTCTTAGAATGCGGATCAGAGTTGAGACCGGTTTTATAGGCGGTGAGGGTGCTTACCAGTGGCTCGAAGATGAGACTGCGTTCCAGGTCACGAAGGCACTTGACGGCCTCGTTCGATCTCGAACCCAGAGAAGTGACGAGAGGATGCAAGTCGGTGAAACGAGGTTCCCGAAGTATCGGGTCGATGATATGTTGCGCAATCTTCTTGCGCGCAAAGTTGCTGAGAGGTGGATGTCTTGTTTTCGAGCGGGCGAGTGGTGGGGCTATCGACTGCGTGACAGCCGAAGTTGGAATAGGTTTTGTAGTTCGGTGAGGCAGGCTGCCTCGTTGCCTGGTGGTCCGCCCGGAGGCAGATTCTGGTAAATCAGCGTCTGCAGCGACTTGGTCAACATCAATACCACACATCACAACACAGCGGACAAGCCAACCTTGAATCAATTGCTTGACAACACCGTCCTTTTCAGAAGGGCGTCGCTCCCCCACAGCCATGTCCTTCTCCGAATCGACCGAAGACCCGAGGCCACTATCCTTATCTGACAAGAGGTCCAGTGCTCTTTCAAACGACTTGGCAAGACCTCTTTCACTTGCCCCGCTGACTGATGAGCCTAGGCCTTCGTCGGTCGGCAGTGATGCACGTCGGACGAGAAGCTGTTGCTCAAAGTCTTGGGCCGCTCGACGACGAGCTGATGACCTTGTGCCTCGAGCACCAGAAAAGGTTTGCTCGAAGTCGGCCAGAGACTGGGCGATGTCTTTTTTTTCAGATAGCCAGCTCGCTAGCGTCGACTGTGAGCATGTCGGCGATCGACGAGGCAGGTGAGGTATGCTCAAGCATGGGTCATCTTCCGACGGCGACGAGGAGGAATGATGAAAGGTTGCCCCCTTCGACAAGGACATCTTACGCAGAGAGCATGGCGTCGACTCAGGCGAATAAGGTGGAGATGAAGGAGGGTTTGTGAAGAGTCGAGTGCGACGATGAGCAAATGGGGTGGGTGGAGGTGGCATGGAGGACGAGGCCATGCTGGATATTTGAATGGGTCACACTCCCGTCCGAGGGTGGACGCATATGACAGGCAAAGGTGCTAGCCTCGACTTAGCCCTCAATCGATTGGCCCGATGGGATGTTTCTTGAGTGGCTTATGACTCACCCTTGCCGGTAAAAAAGAAGGATGAAGACTCAAAGCGAACCAAGCTGAATCATAAATCCACACTCACTGGATGCTGGTGCTGTTTGACAGGCGCAGGATGTGTATTCCCCCTCTTTTTTTCTTTTCCTTCGGGATTGGTCTCTACCAAGCGATATGCGCCAATCTGCCCAAAAGGATCAGTGCTGTTTCCGTCCGAAGGCCACGGTCGACAGGCGGACTCGTTCCTGAGGCCGGGGTTATTGGATCCGGGAGAGGTGCAGGCTGAGCCACTGGCCGAACCAACAAGTGGGTCTCAGGAAGTGGTGATAGTGGCAGTTGCCGAAGCAGAAGCAGAAACGGCTTCGACGATGATGGGCAACGAGAAGGATGAAGAGGCCAACTGGTCTGAACAAAGGTGCGATGGAACGCGGACGAGTGGGAAGCAGGATGATATGAGGCAAGGCGAGGCCCGGGGCCAAGCGGTGGAGTGGCGGCTGAGGGTGGAAGGGCGGGAAGGGTGAGTGTGAGGGAGTGTGAGGACGAAGCGGGGCGAGGTCGGGAACTGGGACCAGAACCCCAGGCCAATACAGGGAAGAGAGGGAAACGGAAAGGGTGCACGGTGCGACCGAAGTCGAGCCTGGCACAGAGCTTGAGGATGATGGGTGAGAGAGGGAGAAGGAAGAGTGAATCGTGTGAAGAGAGAGAGAGAATGAAGGTTTCGGTGAGGGAGTGTACTGGAAGTGATGATGAGTAAAGCGAGTCGCAGTCGTACTCGTTCTGATTGTTGCCTGCTGCCGCCAAGCCGCCACTGCATGCAGTGAATCGCCTCGACGCGCTCGCCCTGTCCAATCATAATTTTCGGCGTCGTGGCGGTACCGCAAAGCCTCGTCAGTCTCGCTTCGTATCGCACGTTACGCACACAGCACGGCTTTAACGGCCACAATTCTCCGAAACAGCGTTCACCCATTGCAGTCGTAGCCGTAACCGTGGACATCACCAGTAACAACTTGATATAGAAGTATATACGGGTATTACCTGGACTGCAGGATTAACCGAAAGTCGGCAACGTGAGGGCACAATCAAGCAACCCTCCAGCTGCTTTGCAAATTACTTAATACAGACTACTTTGCGAAGAGTGAAGGAGCATAGAGGACAAGTCCTCTCGTAAAGTGTATGTATCAATTACTGACGTACCAGAGTGACTCTCAATCGATCGATCGCAATGGTTTGCTGAACTTTCACCGGCTTCGCACGCGTCACACGAGGACGGGTCCTCGATTTTCGCCACCTGGCCTCAAGCGCGAGCCGAAAGTTTGCGGCTCACACAGTACAAGTAAAGCCCGGGCGGGCACGCCGTAGAGTTCTCTAGGGTAGAGTATTCTACAAGTACGAGCATATAATACTCCATACATACCTGTACGCAGTACGGAGTACTCTACTGTGTACTCCGTGCTTGTACTATACACAAGCCTAGAAGTGAGTACTATGGCTTACCAATCGATACAGACCCCACGACCACGGGACGTTCGCCAACAAGACCCAAGCATGACGCCCTGAATCTGCCTTAGGGCCCTGGTGCTGCTGAGTTTAGAGTAGTTAATACTAACTAGCGTGACTCCACCACCACCACCCACCACCACCAAACACCCCCCAGCACTGCAGGACAGTAACGGACTTTGGTGCACACTCGGAGCAGATGACTCCAATTCCTCCGGCTCCGACTTTCTATCGTGATCATCTGCTCTCGATCATCCATGCAGTCCCCTTGCTGGCGTGTTTCGAACGCTACTTTACTTGTCACAACCGGCGTCGTCAATGCTCGCTATCCATCCGTCTCACAAGCCACCAGCGGTGCGATACCGAGGTGAAGAAACAAAATGCGACCTAAGCGATACAGCCATCTACCAATCCTAGTTACAGTTGGTGAGGACTGAACTGAGCCGCGGCATAGAGAAGGCCATGGTGGCCACAGTTTGGCCCAAGCTTCTTTCACCGGTTTCGACCGCACCAATGATTGTCACTCCATGATCACGAGCACCAGTCATTAAAGTACTTGTAACAAGTACTGGCTGACAGAGGGAGGCCTGACTTGTAGGGACTAACTATGAGAATGACTTTTTTGTCGATCTATTAATCCCACGTGCGGCCGACCACGCAACCAACCGCGTCCGTCCGTGTCGATTCCCTCTTTCGGCATCGGGTCTTGATTGAAGTTACATTTCGCATTTTCCTTTGGGCTGCCTCTGTACTTTACGCCCGTACTCCGTACATCCCGCATTTTCCGAGTATGAACACACAACGTTTTCAGCGAATCACCGTCTGTGTGTGGCCCGAACCACAGCAGAGGCTCTTTCTTTTCGCTTTGAATTTCCGACCGCTTTCACATCATTGAACGTTACCAAGCCCAGCTGGGCAGGCATGTCTCGGAGAGTCGGGTGACTCATCCAGCGTGCAGCAGCACCCACAGCGGGACACTAAACCAGCTTCCGCGGATGGCGGTGGCAACCATAATACTTGGTACATACTTTATTCCTTTAGTTAGCCCAATCGTTCATGCGGATTTCTCGCTGCGCCACAAGTTCCCTTTTCTCGTGCAGTTATCGAACTTGCGTGAACACTGCCTCCTTTGAACTGATCCTACAGTTACTGTCAACACTCCACCATCCGGCTGCCCCAGAAAGCAACGGCTCCATCCGGGCAACCAAGCAAAGCCAATCGTTCACCATGGTCGGCCGTGCCAGTGGCAGTTGAGAAACCTTCAAAGCTTTGACGAGACAATTGCATAATCCACCCAGCACTCCGTACTTGTCGTCCTAAGCCTTGTCACTGAAAGTTTCTCAAGGATCTGCACAGCCCTGTGCGACGCACTAGTTGCAAGTAGTTAGTTGCCCAATACGATCCTTCAAGCAGGGGCTTTGAACACCACGGCAGACACCAACTGGTAGAGAATCTTGACGGATATCCACACATTGAGAAAGGATAGCACCGGCGTTGGCACTACTCCAGTACATGCTTGCAGTTGCATCAAACCACCCCTCCAGGTTCATGGCACCGGGGACCCATCAAACTGCCAAAATCCGCAATCTGACACTTTTACTTGTATGCAGCACGCAGCAGCTCCTAGGAGATGCACGGTTGAAGCCAACGCGTAAGTCGTACGGAGTATCGTTGCAAGTCGAAAAAATTCGTGCAAGTTCTAAATTCTGCACAGACACCCCCCTCCCCCCCCCCCCCCACCCTACTCTTCCGTGCATTCCTCGAGCCCGTCCAAAGCCCTGTATCCGAACTCCGTATTATCCGTACACCGTAAAGGATATCGTATTCCGTATTCCGTACTTGTACCTTGCATTCTCACACACAGAGTACTTGGACGGAGTACTAACTGTATGACCACCCATCGCGCAGCCCTCAAAATGCATGAGCAAGGTTTAAAATATAAAATTGGAATGAACCTGCAGAATAGAAGCGTATATCGTGAAAGGGGCTCGATCGGATCCTGTTGTCGTGTCTGCGGTGCCTTTTTGGATGCGAAGTTTTCCGACTCTTTTAACAAAGATAGCATACACGGAAGAGGGGGACAGCGGGAACATGAGCTGCGGGATGTATTACCGGGGCGTCTTACTCTGTTGTATAGGGGTGTAGGGGGTACGGGATACGGAGTTGCGAAGGGGGGGTTGTTTACACAGTAGTTTGACTTTCGGGAACTTACTGTACTACTCCGTACTCTCACTGACACTCACTCCTCGCTCTCCCTCCTTTCTGTTTCGAGTCCTTCGTACTGTAATTGATATCAACTTCACCCGTTTATTTGTTACAGCGCAAGCACGTAATAACATACACATCCAGTACCATCCCTCCGCTGATCCATACTTCATCCATCCCCACCCCTTCCTCCTTCCCTCCCTCCCTAGCTACCTAGCTACCTAAGTAAAAGCCTAAAATCCAAACCGCACGCCCCCCGTCAGCTAAAAGAAGAAAACGAGAACCCCAGTACCTAACTGACTAGTAGCCCATACAACCGCCACGAGCTTATTCTTGGAAATACGCACCTAAATCAAACATCCACGATCAGAGTCTATCCTCCGTAACTGTGAAAGAATAATCTACAGTTCGTAATATAGTGAGCTAAGGACACAGAGTACCCAGAACAGTACAAGCCCTAATACGTCCAGGCACAGAAAGTAGAGTCCGGAGAAAACCATGCCGTTTCCATACTTGTGCCCTAATTAACGAAAGTAGGATTTCATGGACACGGAGGAGAGGGAGCAAGAAGAAAAGGAAAAGTTCATGCACTTTCTCCGGTATACCCTTTTCCCCTTTGTTTTCTCCTTGAGATATATCCATATCCGGATGGATATATGGCAATACTCTGTCAGCAAGGGGCTTGCGGGGACAGGGCTCTCTACGATGTAATTTGAGTGATATACTACGTAACAATGAAGAAGGCCACTTGAATCCACACACTACCAGTACCCATCTATTCTCCCCTCGACATATGCAGATTTTTCCATAACATATAAGAAACACAAATTCAAATACCAGTCAAAACCTAGGTAGCTTTCCACAAAAGTGATCCACAAGAAACTAAGCATATAACTCTTCGTCGCCCTCACCGTTGATATCGTGCTTGAAGCCATCCACCTCAATCCTGTCATCACCGTCGTCGCGTTCTTCGTCATCATGGTCATCGAGATCGAGAGTCCCGGAATCCCGATGTATGGCTTTTCCTTTGCCCTTTCCTTTCCCTTTCCATCTGCTCCCATCCATGCTTTCGTTTGGTCCCGGTAGAGACCTGTACATCGCGGAGCCGTTTGCGCTTGCGTAGCCTGTGTCGCTGTCCCCAATGCCGACGCCGTAGTCGCTCGTGGCGAAGCCGTGGGTGCCAGTGTCGTCATCGTCCTCGATCCGCTTTGCCTTCCCCTTGCCTTTCGTCGTACTGTTGTTGGACGTTCGTCTGGCAGTCGAGAGTAGAGATGGCGGATCCGCGTAGAACTGCTGACGTCCGTCCTTGTCCTTCTTCTCACGCTCGCCTCCTTTCTTCGCGTCGCCCGCACCGGCACCGGTACCAATATCCATGTCTTCAAATAATCGCCTTATCCGTTCAAAGTGCTCCAACTCCTTCTGGCTGACACTACCGACCAACTCTCTTTGCGCGTCCCGGAAATCATCTTCGTTAACGACGACAGCCAGATCATCCTCCTCTGCGAGATGATCGAAAAAGTAACTCGTGCTGATCTCCTCGCCTCTCGAGTGACTGATCAGCCTGACTTTTTCATCCACCGCTTTCGTCTTCCGCGTGATGGCCTTGAGCATCGCATCACTGCACAAAGCGTACAGGTCCGCACCAGTGTAGGTAAACGGCAAACCGGCTGCGATACGGTGGAGATCGACGTCCGACGCGAGTGTGAACTTTCGTGTCAGCGCTTTCAGAATGGTGACTTGTTGATCATGTGTATCTGCGACACCAAGATAGAGCATTTTATCAAAGCGGCCAGGACGAAGAAGGGCAGGATCGAGAAGATCAGGACGATTGGTGGCGCCAATCACGAAAACGCCACCGGCTGCGTTCGCTGAAGGCCCATCTTTGCCTTCTTCGCTACTGCCGCCGGAAGACATGCCGTCCAGCTCTGCTAAGAGCTGACTGACGATCCGGTCCATGACGCCCCCGCTGTCGCCTTGATTACCGCGCTTTGGAGCCACAGAGTCGAGCTCGTCAAAGAAAACCACACAAGGTCTGGCGTCACGGGCACGCTGGAATACGCGACGGACGTTGGCTTCTGACTCGCCGATGTACATGTTGAGGAGTTCGGGTCCTTTGACACTGAAGAAGTTGAGGCTGAATTCCGTCGCGATCGCTTTGGCGAGGAGGGTTTTGCCTGTCCCTGGCGGTCCATAGAAGAGGATGCCGCTTCGTTTGCGGATGCCGTTGGCAAATAATTCAGGCCTGCTGAGTGGGAGAGAAATGGTTTCCATGATGGCGTCTTTCTGAGACGAGAGGCCTCCGACGTCGGACCAGGTAACTGTGGGAATCTTGGGTGCGCCGATGGCATCAGAGAAAGTAGATCGTGCTGCAGAGATGGCCACTGTGAAATCAGCGGCGAGGAAATGCGTTGTGCTCTGGCCGCCTGCGACCACGATATCCGAAACATGACAATTCTGCGCTTCCGCAAGCGAGAGAAGCCGAGCAGATCGCGCAATACATGCACGATCAACCACATCAATAAGGTCGCCGGCAACAAGCGCGGCCGTTTGCAGAGCGACAGACTTAAGGCTGACATTTGCAGAAAGTGGAATAGCCGTCGCCAAACAGGCGTTGCGGAGAATCACTTCTCGAGCCGCTTCATTCGGCGCAGTAACTGCCAATTCATGTGTAAACAAACTCCGTATACCCGAAGGAACGTCGTCAATCTTAGAAGTAGTGGCAATGAGGACACGAGATGTTGCGACAATCTCTTGGAATGCCGGAACCATACGATCAGCCGTTAGGACGTCGATGTGCTGAATCAATAAAGCAGTGCGTCGAGCTCCACACGATAAAGCACGTTCGGCTCGAGCTTTCAAGAGGGCTTCCGTTTTCACATCCCCGCCCCCTGTGTTGGATGCGTTCTCTGAAAGAAGATCGTGCCCGGAGATGGTAAAAGTGTGGATGCCGGCAGCGGAACATGCTGATGTAGCGACATAAGTCTTGCCAATCTGCCGCTGCGTAGAGTGGAGCAAGATCACTAGCGGTGGGAGACCAAGATTGACGGCCCTTGAACTTGTCGCGACAGAGACAAGGTCAGCCAGGCGTTTTTCGAGAGACATCTTCTCTGGAATAGGCAAGTCTGCAGCTGTAATGACAACCTGCTGTTGGCGGTGGTGGTATCGTGGAAGTGCACTTGTGCCGAGCCAGTATTTTGTCCAGAGCTCGATTGATTCTGAGACGGATAAACTTAGATTGCCCGCTTGCGACAATCGTGTGCCCGCAGAGTCGACGAGTGCTACACCACCCCAGGCCTGTTGCTCGCGCTCATCTTCCAGGTCCGAGGACGACTCGCCCTCAATATACTGAACAGAGAACCAGGCGGTCGCAATTTGTCGTCGGTAGCCTTTCCTGGCGCTGGCGAGCTTAAACGCAAATTCACCATCAGTAACGTTGGCGTTGGATCCGCTGAGTGATGCTGTTGCCTTGGCCAAGTCCTGATCGACTGGTATGGCAATGAGATCACCCTTCTTCAACATGCGTCTCTTGCTTTCGAAGTAATTCTTTAAGCCAGAGAACAGAGTAGATTGCATTTCCCTGCTTGTGGTAAGGGGCGTTGCAATTTTCAGCAATGTGACTTCTCGTGCGGTAGGAGGATTCTTGGTAGCTAATGAGCGTCGAACTTGCCCTGCTCTCGCATCGTACCGCTGAGGCCTCGGTAGGGCGCCGACTTTCACAAATTCCGCATTGGACAGATTTGCCAGCAGCGGCGGAGAGAGATAGATTGATGGAGTCACTGGGAAAAAATGGTCTCTTTGCGAAAGGCTTCGCTGGTCGCCAGATTTATCCACGACGTATCGTACTTTTTCATCTGGTAATCCTGACAGTCCGAAGACTTTAACCGCACGCCAATCCGGTTCATCCCCACCGTCGCAGCTGTGGAGTGATGTTGTGTTAAAGGTAGGGAAGCCTCGCATACCCATGTTCCTCGAAACCTCAATACGCACCCAATCACCTGAGAAACACCCGATTTTGGCTAACGTGCTAGTATCGACGAAGACGAACGAGTCATCATCATCCGCCGGGCCAGGTCTAGGATGGAGCAACTCTAAGGGAATTCTTTGCAGCAAAGCTTCCGTTCTGAAGACTTTACCGGGTCGACTATCGGCTCGTGCAGTAGCTGCTGTGAAGGAGGAATATACAGATCCTGGAGTTTGTGTGCCACCGGCTTTGGTCATCCCAGGTCGCGGTGTTGCCGCAGTCATTGCCGAGAGTGTTCCAGCGGGTTGAGGGGGTAGACCAGGGGCACTGAGCGAAATCATATCGTCCATCGAATCTGAGTCATCTTCACTCTCTTCCCTAACTGACTCGTCGGTTGCTGTATCGCCTTCCGACAAATCGTCCATCTCCGAACCGGTATCAGTGAGGCGATCCTCAGCAGCTGAGTAGAACTGATCATTGGTTGTATCATCTGCCGTATCCTCGACCGATTCTTCGATGATGGAGCGAGGTGGTGCTAATCTTTTCAACGCTTTCTCTTGCGAGGAACCAGCCTGCACCACTACCACCTTGGTCTTGCCTGTGATTATTCCTTGCGATACCGGCTCACATTCGACCACTATCGCGGGTGGTGGCCGTACGTGGGTAATCGGATGTGCAGGAAGTGGCAAAGGAAACACATCCCCACAATGTACGACGGACAGCTTGGAAAGCGCATCTCTGACGAGCCCCGTCATGCGATCACTTTTTGAGTGTTGTGCTGTATGGGGAGAAGCGGTACGTGCTTGGGGTGTCTTTTCTACCTTCCAGTTTCTACCCTCATGGTGAAAGCCTCCTCCAAACCGACCTTGAATATCGTCCACCTTTTCGATTAGTCCTCTTTCCACAGTGACATATACAGTATCCAAAGCAAGTGGCCTCGTAGATACGGCGCGGATCTCAATTGATTTCGGAACATGACTGGCATGACGGTTATGATCCACTGCTGCGTAAGCATTTAGAAATGTTTGGCATGCCGCCGTCTGTGACGAGAGTCGGATCGTTGCTTGCTCAGAAGTTTCCCTTTGGGGAGGAGATTCATCCACTCGAACTCGTACTACTATCCAAGTCGCGTCGGATATTTCGGTCTGGAGAGGCGTTCTAGGAGCGATAGCGAGGTAAGAATTCCGCGGTCGATCGGTCACACCATCCACGCCATCTAGAGGATTAGTGAGTTTGTCAGAGAACGTCCAGGGAACTAAAGTGCGCACTTGATGGTCCCTCAGATCCTGGTGCGAATTTTGCCCAAGATGATTCGGGAATGAGAGCAGTATCTCCTTTAACGCTATCATCAAAAACCACGCGGGCGTTGAACTGGCGTGGAGTGGCCTCACGCCGGCGGCGCTTTTTGGGATGTTCCGACTCTGCGTCAAAAGAATCCATTTCCCAGCAGACGTTGCCTAGGGTTCGGGCACATGTCGGAAATGGAGAGATTCAAAAAAACGTTTTGCATGTAGGCACACAGAGGAGGCGGCACGCTTGTCCCTTTGCAGGCGAGCCATTCGATTTACTGCCGAGGTTCACGATCCTCGCCCAAGTCGGTTTGGTGTGTTGATGCAAGAATAATCTAAGGATCACGAATTCTATAAAGTGTTGATATTGACTGAAAAGATGACTGAGCACTCTCATTCAGAATTACCTAGAAAGAGCAAGCAGATATACTTGGAGCAGTAACTCTTAGACCTTCACTCAGAGTTACGGTCTAGTCTCGCGTGGACGGGCGGAGTAGCCTGCTTCATGCACTGAAACTTCAATATTGTATGCGAGCTGGAGCTGCAAAGGCCACCGCAGTCGAAATGCAAGTCATTGGGGGCCAGGAGCAACATTGCCTACAAGAGTTCTATTTACTTGACCGACAGCATCGAACATTCATTGGCGGCAACTGGGTAGGTGTAAATGAAGAAGCTAGACTGGGTGACCAGGACCTGATTCAAATCTGTCTTAAAAGTCTTCAATCTTTGGAGCTGGTCAGCCAAACCAGCCGCTGATACCGGCGAATCAGTAAGGCTCCCACTCGTCTCTTTGGCCGAAGATGGATTGAACGAGCTCCCCACTTCGAGTGGCTACAACGGAGAGTAACGTGTCCGACAGACCATGAGTTCCCTCATTGCAGCCTTGAAGCCAAATGCCCACGTCTTCCTCGACCAGGCCCGGGTTAAGCTCGACTTTGTAGTCTCGCCCTACTTGCCAGTTGCCATCGGAAGAATCGTTGATGATTTCACATTCCTGGAGCATGGTATGATGCACATCACGTACATATCCGGTGGCCAGAATGACTGCGTCGACCACGAGATCTTCATTCGAATGCTCACATAAAGGATCCAAGCTCCTTAATGTTAAGTTCAGCTTGTTACCCTTTAGAACATCCGTCACCTCGACAACCTCTTTTAACGCAAGTATTCGATGCTGCCAGAAAGTGCTGTCCGGCTGCTTGATGCTCTGCTCGTATTGCGACTCATAGATCCTCTCAAGCAAGTTCAGGCGAACGACACTGTAGTTTGTGCTCTTATTTTTCTGCAATTCTTTCTCTCGAAACTCTTGCGGATGTTCAAAGAACGAATCGACTGCGTCAGGATTGAAAACCTCATTGACGAATGGCGAATCATCGCTAGGACGAAGTGCTGAGTCTCTAAGCACAAGAGTCGTCTTCGCATGCGGATATCTCGAATGAAGATCATGGAACACTTCGGCCGCGCTCTGCCCGCTTCCGACAACGGCGATGTCATAAGGTTCATCCTTCGAGGGCAAGACCGCGGTAATCTTGATGTCGTATTGCGACGAGTGGATCACTCGTTGATGAGATTTGGGAAACGCCGGTGGCAGAGCCGGTCTTCCACCCACGGCAATGGCGACGTTTCTCGAAAACCTGAGGGTGCGCTCTCCAGTAATAGTGTTGTGGGACTCTACTTGCAGACAATCGAACTTTTCACCGCCATTTCTCTTCCACGGTCGGATACGCTGGACTTGGTGCCCATAATCAACGACGTCGTCAAAGTGAGAGGCAGCCCATCCCAGATAGTCCGCAAACTCTAATCTCGACGGCAGGAAGGTTCCGAGATTGGAAAATTGAACCAGCCGATTGTGCTGTTTCAGGTAATTGAGAAAAGTGAAATAGCTGCATGGATCCCGAAGGGTAGCGAGATCTTTGATGAAGGAAATTTGCATCTTTGCTCCCGGAAGAAGCATTCCTGCATGCCAACCAAAGTCTTTCTGTCTCTCCAAAAAGCGGACTCTCGGCTCAGTCCTAAGGGACCCGTGGGCTTGCTGCCGGTCAAGCGAGTCATGGAGGGCAATTGCTATCGCTAAAGATGCAGGGCCGAATCCAACGCACACCAGGTCGTGGACAATATCCTCGGGGAATGGAAGGAGTCGGCGGGGATTCGAACAAGATACATTGGAATTTCCGTTTCCAAGATACATTCTGTGTCTATTTGCCGCGCGCTCCCCAAACAGTCCGCTTGCTCTGTCGGTGTCAGTTGTAATTGCACTTGGAACCATTGTTAGGTCTAGGTGAGGAAGTCTATGGTCTGAAAGGTTAGCCTGCTGGTCTGAATCTCCTCCTCGTATTTGCAACCTGACATCAATGGGTGTAACACCGATAGTTAGATACAGAAGAAAATAAAACGGGCTCTACTGTGCAAGGCCGTCTGGGCCTCGTCATCATCCAGTTCAAGTCACGAAAGTGGACCTAACTAAGGCCATAGTTTCGCGACATTGACAAGGAACTGGATGTCATTCATCATGCACCATTCCAGCACGACACCCTTCAATAACAGGTGGATCGCAGGCAGTGGTAAGAGAAGCCGGGTGACTGACGCTTACAATATTACTTCGGCGGGTTCAAGTGCCGCGCTTGAATGACGGATTGCCAAGAGATTAGACAGTAAAGATTATCAGATAATCTTATCTGATCATCGCTGATTATCAGATAATCTGGAGTCACGGCGTCCCTGGGTCTGACCGCCGCGAGAATCGGCGCCGTTGATCGGCTCCGTTGCAGCGTGGGCAAGCGAACGAGGGGCACAGTTGGGTTCTGCTGTCGCCGCGGAACCACCCCGGTTTTCTGGGCGACTGATCGATTAGGGAAGTAAGGAGTGCTGATCGAACTTGTGGTAAGAATGGCGGTCCATCGCAATTTATGGCGTCGGCTGAGTTGACGAGAAAAATCCACGGCTTTGCATCGTCATATGCCGTGAAGAAAATTTCGATGATGCAGAGGCGAGTCCTTTTTTTGGCATACGCGTACTCGTGCTCCTCGAGCTCGCGATTTTACGGCGTGTTACTAACCAATTGGCGGAAGTTTAGGATGGATATCACCACTGCGTTGCCACCTTTTTCCCTCGAAAAGGAACACCGGCCTCATATTTGGCCGCCTTGATATCCAACGCGGCCTGGTTGCGCTTCTTCGCACCTCCGACTCATTCCAAAACATATCTTCACGAGGCCGAAACCCCCCCGGAGCCTTACACCGCGATTCCGGTTCGTTGCGATTCCCGACCATCCCTTATCTGGCGCAGCCTTATGCAGATCCTGCGGCAAATGTGTTGTGACGAGAAGAGAGCCTCCGCAAGATTATGGCTCGCAAGACAACTGGCTACTCAAATGAAAACAATAGCTCGGTGGTAAATAAGCTTCGCAAAACGCTGAAAGGTCCTTTGCTCTTGCACAAACTTCTTACAACTGCATTCCGCACTGGGGACGACGCCCTCGACTTTGCTCATGCAGATGGCAGGCGGACCACAGTCTCATACCAGTCATTTCATTCTTTGATTCGAAATTTTACAGCCCAAATACTTTCCCATGCTCCCGAAGGCCGAAGTCAGCAATGGATAATACCTGTCATTTTGCCCCAAAGCCCGGAACTGTATGTGGCGTGGGTTGCAGTTCTGCAGGCAGGGGCTGGATTTTGTCCCATTAGTATTGATGTACCATCTGAAAGGCTCAAGTTCATCGTCAAAGATGTTGATGCGTCCCTGGTCATTGTCCTTCCCACTGATCAGCACAAGCTCCGAGACCTTGTTCCTGACGTTACATTTCTGCCTTTCTCTGTCCCCCATTTAGAGGTGGACCAAGAAAAGAATGGGGATGGGCATTGCTTTGACGTGGAAAGAGCGTCGATCGACCCTGATGGCCCAGCTTATGTTATGTATACTTCAGGTTCCACAGGGCTCCCCAAAGGCGTCAAAGTATCACATCGGTCTGTAACTCAGTCGTTATTGGCCCATGACGAGCACATCCCGAATTTTAGGAGATTTTTGCAATTTGCTTCACCCACATTTGACGTCTCGATATTTGAAGTCTTCTTCCCGTTGTTCAGGGGCGCGACCCTGGTAAGCCGCGAGCGAGAGCGCATGCTTTCAGACCTTCCAGGCACCATTCAACTATTGAAAGCTGACGCGGCTGAGCTTACCCCGACTGTTGCTGGTACACTGCTTCGGAAAAGGGCAGCGGCCCCGACATTGCGAGTACTTCTCACCATTGGGGAAATGCTCACTCGGCAAGTGGTTGATGAATTTGGAGGCAGCACGGGACGCGAGAGCATGTTGTATGCTCTGTATGGCCCGACAGAGGCCGCAATCCATTGCACAATTGCCCCTAGACTTGCCGCTTCGGCTTCAGTGAGGAGTATTGGTAGGCCGCTGTCTACCGTGACTGCAATCATCTTGAAGGACTCTGCTCGATCGGCGGCGGTGAAGATAGCCCCTATCGGCGAGCCAGGGGAACTGGCGATTGTTGGCCAGCTTGCCTCAGGCTATCTGAATCGCCCTGAACAGAATGAGGCGGCTTTTTTCGAGCTCCCGGGCTTCGGTCGAGTTTATCGAACAGGAGACAGAGCGCTCTGCAGGAAAGATGGCCAGCTGGAGATTTTGGGTCGTATGTCAGCTGGACAGGTCAAGTTAAGAGGCCAGAGAGTCGAATTAGGCGAGATTGAAGAGGTGGCCTGCAAAGTCAAGGGTGTTGACCTGGCAATCGCTAGTGTCATAAATGACCTGCTGGTTTTGTTTTGTCTGGTGAGCGAGAATGTTACCTCTGAACAGATTCGATCGACTTGTCGATCATGGCTGCCAAAGTTCATGCTGCCAGGCGAAGTTGTTCTGCTTGCAGATGGTCTTCCAAGGCTACCCTCGGGCAAAGTCGATCGCAAGGCACTTGAAAATGGATACTCCGCTAGGGCCAGGACGCTACTGAATCACGAGAATTTCAGCGATAACTTGCAGCGTGAGCTTGCGGCAGTCATTGGTGCAGAATTGCAACAATCAATACTACCGAACAGTGAGCTGTGGGCTTCTGGTCTTGACTCTTTGCGAGCTATCAAGATTGCCTCAACACTGCGGAAGCGCTTTCCTGGTCTCAACGCTGTTGATTTGATGGAATCTGAAACGGTTGTAGAGCTAGCCTCGAAGATACGCACAGCTTATGCCAGTGCTGAAAATGGCTCGCGGCATTCCCTCTCGGGACCGACTCAAGATGCGGAGTGGACTGTCGTTGAAAGGAACATCAAGGAGAAAATTCATGCTCAGGTTGACGAAGATTTGATTCAGGAAATCCAGCCATGTACTGAAATGCAGATTGCAATGCTCGCAGACACTGTTGCAGACAGATCGCTTTATTTCAATACCGTGGAGGTGCGTTTCCGACAGGACCTGGATACAAAGGACATTTGGAATGCTCTTGCAGTTCTCGCGGAATGCAATGAGATCCTAAGGTCCGGCTTTGTAGCTACGGATGATCCTGCTATGCCATTCGTCCAAATTGTGTGGAAAGAACTTCAAAGACATGCCCTGGACCTGCTTCACCCCATACAGGTCGAGGAAAAGGGTGGCAAAGCTACAGCATATGCGGTTTTCAGGATTCACCACGCACTTTATGATGGCTGGTCATGGGAACTGATTCTTGCTGACTTGAACAAGATTCTCTCTGGGAGACAACCTGATCCAAGACCTAGTTTCAAAGAGTTCTTGATTTTCCAACGTCACGCTATGGCGCAGCATCGGCCTCACTCATATGAGTATTGGGCGCAAACTTTAGGTGACCTTATATCTACGCCATTTCCAAGATTGACAACTGCGAAGAATTTACCTCCGTCACGGGGACGTTGCTCTCGTGTACTATCTGTTTCGCCTGCTAGGCTCTCTGACATAGCAAGTGCGCATCGAATAAGTCGGCAGTCCATCTTCCAAGCGGGATGGGCCATCCTATTGTCGCTGTACACCGACTGTGCAGACGTTGTTTTTGGTTCTGTCTCCTCTGGCCGTAACATACCCGTGGCTGAGGTCGAAAACATCATCGGGCCATGTTTGTCGACGTTTCCTCTCCGCATTGATCTTGCAACTGTTCATACTGTTGAGGATCTGCTTCAATATGTCCAGCGTATCCTACTTGCACACCTGAAGTTCCATACTGTGAGCCCTGGCGATTTGAAGAAGGCAGCAGGGTTTTCACCGAAGCAGAGGCTTTTTGATTCATTATGCGTTTGGCAAGAAAGCCTAAAGTTCATGAATGAACATCACGGTCTGATCGAAACCGTGGATTCTTTTGACTCTCTAGATCATCCAATAGTGCTTGAGATTGAGCCAGGCCTAAATCAGCTCTTGTTGAAAATCACCTTTGACACATCCCTTATTCCAGAGCAACATGCTGTGCTTTTGATTGAGCAGCTTGACTACATCATCAATAGAATGATACACTGTTTGGATCTAGACATATCGGCCGTTCCTGCCGCAATGCCGGAAGCTCTGCGCTCTTCGGCAAACTCGGTGCCCACGCAGTTTGATAAGAGCTTTGGGCTAATATCCGGGGTAGAGCGAACGATGAAGAATTCTCCGCAGCGGCCTGCGATAGAGTTTGTTCACGACTTCGATCTTGTTTCCAGCCATATTACAAAGGAGACGCTCTCTTATGAAGAACTCCATAGGCGTTCCTCAAAGCTCAGCTTCGCTCTACAGGAGATGCACCAGATACAGTCTGACGATCTTGTCTGCATTTTCGCACCAAAGTCCATTGACTTATACGTATGCATCTTCGCCGTGATTATGTCCGGCGCGGGTTACATGTGTATTGATCCACAAACACCAGCCGGTCGAGTTACGAGGATTCTGTTTGAATCAAATTGCAAGCTAGTGATATATCATGAATTCGTCCCGTTGCTGCCTAACGAACTCGATACCAGCATGGTGTCAGTGAGAGCTCTTAGCAATGCCTCGGATTCTTGTTCGGGAAGCGAGCGCTTTGATGTCGATAGGATGCACCTCGCCTACACCGTATTCACTTCCGGCAGCACAGGGACTCCCAAAGGTGTTCAGCTCACTCGGACGAATCTTATGAGTAACCTGGACTGCCTTTCAAGAATTTACCCTTCTCAACCGGAGTCTGACCGTTTGCTGCAGTCTTGCTCGCCCGCGTTCGATGTTTCCGTGTTTGAAATCTTCTGGACATGGCATATGGGCATGACTCTATGTGCTGCCTCAAATGATGTTTTGTTTCGCGACCTGGAAAAGTTCATCGATAGAATGGGCATCACTCACCTCAGTATGACCCCTTCTGTTGCAGCACTGGTTGATCCGAACAATGTGCCCCAAGTCAAGATGCTTGTTACGGCAGGAGAGCCTATGAATTCCAGGGTGTTCTCTGCTTGGGCTGGCCGTGGTCTTTACCAAGGCTACGGGCCTAGTGAGACGACGAATATATGCAACGTCCGCCCTCAAGTGACCAACCATGACTTCGCCAATAATGTGGGTCCGCCGTTTGCGAATACCTCGATCTTCGTTTGCAAGAGATCCTTCTCTTCAAGAGTTAACCAACAAAACCACAGTGCCTTGTCTGAGTCCGACTTCCAGCTTGTTCCTAAGGGTGCGGTTGGCGAAATCTGGGTGGGTGGGGACCAGGTTGGCCGCGGCTACGTAGATCCTCTCCTTACAGCTAAGAGTTTTCTCGACCATCCTCTCTTTGGCCGACTCTACCGTTCGGGTGATATTGGACGAATACTTGCAGATGATAGTCTAGTTGTTCTTGGGCGTGAAGACGATCAAATCAAACTCCGCGGGCAAAGGATAGAGCTTGGAGAGATCAGCGCCACTCTTATCAGCAACCCGCTCGTTAAGGATGCTGTTTCGGTTGTGATTGACGAGGGCGACAGGTCTAGGCTCATTTGCTTCTGGACTGAGTATGGCGATACTGGTAAAGATGAAGATGATCACGCAACCGCAAAGCTTTTCCAACATGTGGAGTCCCATTTACCGACTTACATGGTACCTGACATGATAATTCTGGTTGGAAATATGCCCTTAACAAGGCAAGGAAAGGTTGATAAAAGAGCATTAATCGAGCATTACCAGCATCTGGATTCCGCAGCACGTCAAAACTGCTCACGGGACTCGAGCAAGGACCATGACCAGGCTCCCATGACCGGAGATGAGATGTGGATTGCTGAAGCGGTCTCCCACGTTCTCGACATCCCCATGGGTGATATCTCGTGTCAATCCTCGTTCTACGGCCTCGGCCTTGATTCCGTCAGTTGCATACGGCTTTCGCAGAGGCTAAGAGAGCTTCAATTGGGACAATTCGATGTTTCAACGATCTTACGGCATCCTTCTATCAGGCAACTTTCACAATTCATTCAGCAGAATGGTGAAGAATCACACATTGAGCGTCCTTCCTGTCGCGACCTTAGTAGTGTCTTTGACAAACAGTGGCGTTGTTCGATCGTCGAAAAATACCAACGTCTTGGTTTGCATGTGGAGAAATTCCTGCCATGCACTCCACTACAAGAGTTTATGCTGTCCCAAACTGACGGGTTTGAGGCTGGCGCCTATCGTAATACGCTGGTATTCAACGTCAGGGGTGACATTTCCAGGCTGCGAGAAGCGTGGATCGCCGTTGCTCAGAATCATCAATTGCTGCGAACTGGCTTCGTGATGACACCTTCGACAATCCGCCCTTATGCACAAGTCGTACTTCACAACCCTAAAGTTCTCTGGTATGAGGGCGAATCTTCGGCATTCCAATCCGAATCTGCTGAGACGCTCATGATTCCTCCTTTTAAAATCACGATTAACCAGGAAGGCTCGCAGCGGAAGACATTGCGCATCGATGTGCATCATGCCCTGTATGATGCCAGGGCAATTTCTCTTCTCCTGCAAGAAGTTGAACATGCTTATCGAGGACACATGACGAACGCTACTATCACTTTTGATCATTACCTCCGTTACATGGTCGACCTTGATAATGACGAGGTAGACCATTTCTGGGGAAAAGTCCTGGCTGGTGTGAAACCTTGCAGCCTCCTCCAGATTCTCGATTCGAACTCATTGAATAAAGGCGGAAAGCCAGTCACCATCACTTACGTGGTGGACGGCTCGAATTCCAAAATTCAAGATTTCGTCCGCCGTGAATCAACAACGGTCCTGGCACTTGTAGAAGCCGTATGGGCGCGCATCCTGGCCTGTTACTACGAGACCGGTGACGTATGCTTCGGGAATGTCTACAGTGGCCGCAACGTTGCGGTCGAAGGTGTAGAAACGATCATCGGGCCATGCTTCAATACTTTACCAGTTCGGGTTTCGATGAAGCGTCATGAGTCAAACCGAGACCTTTATCAAAAGCTCCAACATTACAATTTGGATGTCCTGCCTTTGCAGCCTTCGCCTCTCCGTCGCATCCAACGTCTCGTGAAAGGCGGAACGCCCTTATTCGATTCTTTAGTTCTCGTCCAACAAGAAGACCGCAGCCTAGACCAATCCATTTGGGCGCTGGAGGAAGATGTTGGCGATATGGGATTTCCCTTTATTCTGGAAGCATTCTTGGACTTCAAGAAGGACGATATTGCTTTCCATCTACATTCTCAGATTTCCGACGAACTACTTTTGAAGCAGATTCTAGACAATTTCGTTGCAATATTGGATCACACAGTACAGTTCCCTCAAGCCAGATGCACTGATTTCACGTCGATCGAAAACCGATTACCATCCTTGAAGCACCTGAATTCGTCAAGTTTCACCAGTGATGCTAGCCTCGAAGGAACCGAGATGGACGTAGAGATACCGGACCAATTATCACCAACTGAAAGCCGAATTCGAGATATCATGTTACAGATGAGCTCAATTAATCGCCAGCACGTATTGAAAACCACGACTATATTCCAACTTGGCTTGGACAGCATCAACGCCGTCCAGATTGCGGCACGGCTGCGAGACATGGGTTACACCATATCCGGCGCCGATATACTCGAACGACCGAGCATCGAGCAGATCGCAGCGACTTGTGAGTCAACAAGCACTGATAAACGCCCCACGCCGCAGAACGTGGACCTGACAGGTTTTGATCAATCATACCGGACTCGACTGTGCGACGACCTGGATATTGATCAGGGCACAGTTGAGACTGTCCGGCCATGCAGCCCTACGCAGTCTGGAATTCTGGCAAGCTTTCTGCGGTCTTCAGGCTCTGTTTACCTCAACAGCATGACACTTCTCCTGGAGACCAATGTGGACCTTGGACGTTTGCGGGCAGCTTGGACTGACGCTTTGTCAGCCCACGAAATGTTGAGGACAGGATTTGCCCCGATCGAGGACGGAAAATATCCCTTCGCCCTTATCACGTATAAGTTCGAGAAAATGAAGCTCCCTTGGTATGAACTCCCGAGGAATGGGGAAGAATGGGTCTCGCACAGTCCACTCTTCCGTCACGACCTCATCCAGGAGCTTCGAAAGCCTCCATGGTGTCTGCGAGTCATTCACCAGAAGGACGGACCCGTCCTTGAAATTTCCATGCTTCACGCTCTCTATGACGCTCAGTCATTGGACTTGATTCTAGCATCCGTTAGTGCGCGGTACAATGGGCAAAAGATGATCCCAGCTCCGCCTATAGGCCCTACACTTTGCAGCATTCTCACCGCCAGCGCTAGGGAAGAAGGCGCAAGGGAATTCTGGACGACTCTGGGTGCGGAAATTCAACACACACGCTTTCCAGACATGAGAATCTACAACAATCGTAGCACGACCCTCAGCATGGTATCTGGAAAGCTTTCTCTAACCTACAACGCCATCGAAAAACGTTGCGCAGATCTTGGTATCAGTACTCAGGTTGCCTTTCAAGCCGCGTGGTCAAAGCTCCTATCTGCTTATACTAATCAGCAAAGTGTTACTTTCGGTCTTATTCTCTCAGGTCGCGTGTTTGATAACGAAGAGCAAAATCAAGTAGTATTTCCATGCATCAACACCGTACCGTTCACCATTCGGGTTCCGGAGGACTCCTCGGAGCTTCTGAATCAGATATCCAAGCGCAATCCTAGTTTGGCGAAGCATCAATTTACGCCATTGCCGACTATAAAGAGGTGGCTAGGGCTGGAAGGGGATATTTTTGACACTATTCTAGTGCTACAGAAATTTGAGAGCAAGCGCAGTGCTTATGATCCCTGGCAGATTCTGGATGACCGTGCCAGTGCAGAATACGCCATTTCGGTGGAGGTTTTGCCCAACCACAGTGGGACTGTAACCCTCCAGCTCACCTTCGGAGAGGGTATTGTCCCGGAAGGACAGGCCAAGTGGATTATGCAATCATTCGACAGAACTTTGCTCGAAGTTTTATCGATGAGATACGAAACTACGCTTTCCGAAAGTGCGCTCTCCGCCCTTCCACCGAAGGATGAACGTATAGAGACCCACGTCAAATATCTCCATCAATTTGTTGAGGAATCAGCCAGCAAGCATCCACACAGGATCGCACTTGAATTTGTCACGGACTTTGAAAATAACGAGGTGAGAAAGCAGGCTTGGAGCTTTGCCGAGCTGGAAAGCAAGGGCAATGAAGTGGCCCAGATCCTCGTTCAGAAAGGATCCAAACAAAAAGAATTGATTGCAATATGCTTTGAGAAGTGTCCAGAAGCATCATTCGCAATTCTCGGCATTATGAAAGCTGGTTGCGCATTTGTCGCAATTGATCCGGCCGCTCCCGATGCCAGAAAGCATTTTATCCTTGATGATGCAGGATGCAGAATATTGTTGACGACAAGGGACAGGTGTTCTGAGTTTGGAGGCCTTGAGAGAATCCAAGTTGTTCCAATCGATGATCCTAAGTTGATGGATGGCCTCCCAAGGCGAAATGTCAAGCTACCGAGTGAAATAGATGTCCAAGATGCCTGCTATTGTTTGTACACTTCCGGCACGACAGGTACACCGAAAGGTTGCCTCATCAGTCATGACAGTGCTGTGCAGGCCATGCTCTCATTCCAACGTATCTTTTCTGGTCGTTGGAGCAGTCAATCACGCTGGCTCCAGTTTGCGTCCTTTCATTTTGATGTCAGCGTCTTGGAGCAATACTGGAGCTGGAGCGTTGGTATCTGCGTGACATCCGCACCGCGGGACTTACTCTTCGAGGATCTTCCGGGGACTATCCGCGCGTTGGGGATAACCCATCTTGATTTAACTCCCAGTTTGGCAAGACTCTTGACCCCAGAAGATGTTCCGTCGCTATGTGAAGGCGTTTTCATCGTAGGTGGCGAGCAGGTTGGTCAAGACATCCTCGATACATGGGGCGATACCAGGTGTCTCTACAATTTCTATGGTCCTAGCGAAGTTACAATTGGCTGCACGGTACATCCCCACGTCGCGAAGGACGCAAGGCCAACGAACATTGGGCGGCAATGGGACAATGTTGGAGCGTTCGTCTTGCGACCTGGCTCTGAAATGCCGGTACTTCGAGGCGCCGTAGGTGAGCTGTGCCTTTCAGGACCACTTGTGGGTAAAGGATATCTCAACAGGCCCGATCTGACTTGTGAGAAATTTGTGACCTTGACCAAATACAAAACTCGCGTATACCGTACAGGCGACGTGGTAAGACTATTACACGATAACAGCTTTGATTTCCTGGGCCGGATCGATGACCAAGTCAAGCTCCGTGGCCAAAGGCTCGAAATCGGCGAAATCAACCACGTTGTCATCGGTGCAGCACGGCAGATCAAACATGCGGCTACGCTGATTCTGAAACATCCAGGACATGGAAAAGACCAGCTTGTCGCTTTTTTCTCCACTGGCGAGCGCTGCAAGAGGGAGCAACGGCCAATCCTCCATTTGGATGACGCCGATGTGGAGCTGAAGGTCAAGATTCGCAACCAATGTCTCGCCAAACTTCCTGGGTACATGGTTCCGGCCTACTTCCTTCGTCTTTCATTTATGCCACTCTCGACGAACAACAAGGTCGATCACAAAGTTCTTCGATCTTTGTTTGAGTCGATTACTCTCGCTGATGTCCAGCCAACGTCTCCGAACGGCGTTCGGCAACGTTCTTCAGATGGAGTTGTATTTTCCGGAGTTTCGGAGGTACTTGCAGACTTCCTGCATATAGAAAGGTCGCGTATTCGAGAATCATCAACATTATTCGAAATTGGCCTTGATTCCATCTCAGTCATCGGATTATCGCGAAGACTGAAAAGGAAAGGGTTTGCCAGCGCAGATGTCAGTACAATCATGAAGCACCCAGTCATCAACGACTTGTGTGACATCCTTGCGGTTCCAAGTAGTGAACTGGTGAATAATGATCTTTCAGAGCGCGAAGATGTCGAGCGAACGCAACGTCAGGTTGAGGATTTTGCACGGAAGCATCAGATTCTGGTTGCCACTGGGTTGGGTTTGCGGGAGTCTATGATTGAGCGCATCTTGCCCTGCACCCCTCTTCAAGAAGGCATGATCGCCGCCGTCATGAACAGCGAGGGTGCAAACACTCCGTATTTTGCCCACTTCGATTATGAGCTCGATCCTGAGACAGACGTGCCTGGACTGGAGCGGACCTGGCGAAGCATACAACAACAACTGGAAATTTTGAGAACACGGTTCGTCACCACACCTGATGGATTTGCACAAGCCGTGGTGAAGGACGAATGTTGCCCAATCGTCAAGGAAATTCTCAGGTACGCGGACGACAATATCACATGGGTAATGCACAAAGACTTTTTGCGGTGGATGGATGAGGTCAAGGGGCTTGCAAGTGCTCCGCCATGGCAGGTTGTATTTTATGAGGACAAGGCAAAAGCTTATATGTCCCTTCGATTGTTTCACGGCCTTTATGATGGCACAAGCCTACCCCTTTTGCTTGACGCTTTCCTAGAAGTACATCTTGGGTCCGGCAAGTCCCAAGCCTTTGAAGCACCCAAGTTTCATGATATCCTCGCTGTGGGTCCGCTGTGCTCGAAGAAAGGGGCGAAGGAGTTCTGGAAAACAATTCTCCATACGAGCGAGACTCAGGGATTCCCCCTACAATCTACGAGAAGACAGGCTGGGGAAGGACCTGAAATCTTCCAATCGACTATCATCGTCCAGGAAACCTTGAGTTCACTCAGCAGTAAGCTTAATGTTACGATTCCTGCAATATTTCAAGCCGCGTGGATCTACACACTTTTTGAAAAGTTCGGTGTAAATCCAACACTCGGCATTGTTGTGTCTGGTCGTGCCCTCCACATTGAAGGCGCAGACAAAGTCATCGGTCCATTGTTTAATACGATCCCTTGCATAATTGATGGCCTTACTGACGATTCGAAAGCCTACGATCTCATTCAGAAGTGTCATCAGTTCAACGTCGACGTGATCCCATACCAGCACACCCCCTTACGAGCTATCGCGAAGTGGAAAGGATTCGATCTGAAGAATTTATTCACCAGCCTTTTCGTGTTTCAAAAGGAACAGAAGATGAGACATGAACAGAACCCTTTGTGGGCTGATATGGAACGAATGCCAGCGATTCCCGATTATCCACTGAACATAGAGGTGGAGCAGAAGTGTGATGATACTTTCGTCATTACAATCATTACCAAAGGAGGCTTCCTATGTCAAGACGATCTCCTGAATCTGGGTGAGCACGTTCGAAAGATGATCGAACGAATTGCAGAAGGAGACGATCTAACTCTCTCTGATGACTTCTGCAAGAGAGCTGGAGGAGCGGCAACTTCTGCGCGCCAGCAAAAGCTCTCATCGCCGTCTCTTCCTAAAGGCGTATCGGAATCCGGGTCTCGGCCAGCAATTGGCGATTGGTCAGGTACAGCAGGTGAAATCCGGGAACAGCTTGCTATACTCGCCGGCGTTGAGCAGTCTATGATCGATAATTCACACCCAACGATTTTCGAGCTCGGGCTGGATAGCATCGATACATTAAAGCTGGCAGCGAGATTGAAGAATATTGGATTATTGATCCCAGCGCACAGCATTATGCGCTATCCTACAGTCCAAGGCATCGCCGAGCACGTCACGGATAATGTTTCTTCGATGGTCGCTGGCGACTGTGTAACTACTGGGTCTAGCGAGGAGAGTCAGGAGAAATACCGCGAGTTACTCCAGAGACAAGGGGTTGATATATCTTCCGTATTGCGGATTCTACCTGTCACACCGATGCAGGAAGGTTTGCTTGCGGATGCCGACAAATACTACTACACTTTCACTTTCGCATTGGATCCACTGGTCGACAGCCAGAAAATAGTCGATGCCTGGAAGACAGCTGTGCAAGTGCATCCCATTCTGCGGATTAGCTTCGCCTGTATCGAAGATGTTGATAGCGATATCAGTTTTGTGCAAATGGTTCATGACGACGGCGCGGGCCCTGATTTCACATTGCAGGAAACGATCGAACCTAGAGACCTTTGCGTTCGAATAAGGGAGGCCGCCAGTACAACTGGGCTCTCAGGACAAACCATGCAGTTGGCTGTGGCAGCTCCAAAAAGTGGGAAGCGCTTCCTCGTTCTTGGAATGCCACATGCCATGTATGATGCATGGTCCTTCCGTCTCCTCCACAGGGATATCGCCGGGTTGTATTTCAACCCAAGCTACAAGCCAGAAGCTTCGACAATTGCGTATGAACGACATATAGCCGATGTTTGGCAGCAGGCGAAGAGTTCTGAAACCCACCAATTTTGGAAACAAAATCTGCGGGACGTCCAATCGACCATCTTTCCGCCAGATATACTGACATCGGGAAATGCCGACACAAACGACCTTCCCGCGACTTTAATCCGATCAGCTTCCCAGACACCGCTATCTGACGTTCAGAAGTTCTGTAAAATTAATGGGGTTACGCTCTCATCGTTAGGCCTTGCGTGTTTGGCTCTAATCCTCTGTCATCGCACTCAGCAGCTTGACGTCTGTTTCGGGTTGATACTTTCTGGACGAATTACAGAAGGATCAGAGAGCTTGGTATTCCCAACTTTCAACACTGTTATATTTCGACATGATGTTCGTCAGCATTGTACAAAAGAATCCTTGGTGAGGAAAGTGCATGAGCAAGCAATGGAAATCAATGAAAACCAAAGCTTTCCCCTCAGGAAGGCTGTCAAAATTGGGAAACCCACAGGGAAAGGTGCTGCGGAAGATCTATTCAACACATTATTCACTTTCCAAAAAGGGCCTGAAGATGACCCAAACTTAGATGTCGAGCAGCTATATCACGAGCTTAATCTGGACCCAGAAGGCGATGGGGCCTTCAGGCCGCCATATGCAATTAACATTGAAATGGAAGCAAAACATGGACAGCTCTGGTGGACTGTCGCTGTGCAAGAAGGTGTTCTATCACAAAGCGGTGTGAGCCAAGTTTTGCAAGACCTTGATCACGTACTTCGTGAAATTTTGCGAGATCCCAAGGAAGGGTTCTTCATCGAAGAAGATACAGTTGCTAAGATTTGTGCTTTGTCCCCGGTCGTGAACTCAAACAGCAGCAAGGCTCTGGGGGAATCAGTACCCGATGAAATCAGCGAGTGTTCTGAGTTGGGAGTGGATAGTGAGGAGACCTGGACGGAAACGGAAAGCAAGATCCGTGACGCATTGGCACGAATTGCAAAGACCGATACGTCGCATATCAAAAAGGATACCGGGTATTTCTATCTGGGACTCGACAGCATCAGCGCAATCAAGGTTTCTGGTCTTTTGAGACATCAAGGAATCAAGTTGCCAGTTAGCGAGATTATTAGATCGCAAACCGTTGCGAGAATGGCGAAAATGGTTCGGATCATGGATCGCAGTGAGCCGGCTACGGCATCTCTGTCGGAGGATAGATTTGACAATCCAACATTGCAGTCAAACATCCGCCTTGAGGAAGTGGGCCTGAAGGAAAGCGATGTTGAAAGCATGCTGCCGGCAACAGCGGGACAAATTTACATGCTCAATACCTGGTTGGCTAGTGGTGGCCGGCTATTCTACCCGACGTTCTGGCTCGAAGCGGAAAATGTCAGTAAGCAAGTGTTCACAACGGGCGTGACTGAGTTAATGCGCCATATTCCCTTACTCCGGACAGTCTTTGTTAGACGAAGCGACAGTCAGACTTCCATTGTGCAGATTACGATCAGACCTGAGGCTATGTCAAAGATTAAGTTTCCTTGGGAAGTCTCGATGGAAGAATTGCATGATAAACTGCTCATCAAGCTGAAGATCCATCACGCTCTGTACGATGCTGTCAGCTTGCAGTTGATGGTCGATGCTCTGCGAAAGCTGTGTCAAGAACCCCGCCAGGCTCTCAATATTAATGTCAATCTAGCGAGCTGTATAAACATGGTCCAGGCCGATAGGGATACCCGTGAGGCAAAGGACTTCTGGACACAGTATCTGGATTCGCTTCATTCAACCAATGGAACGTTCTCACGAGGCACCTTCGCCGCTGCCAGGGTGGAGCATTTCGAGCGCCAGTTCCTACAATCAAACTTGATCGAAGCACAGTTGAAAAAGCAGGGCGTGAGCATCCAAGCGTTATTTTTCGCTGTGTGTGGGAAGGTATATGCGTCGCAAATGCAACGAGAACAAGAAAAACAGGTCCTGAGCACATCCGATGCCAGCATGTCAGATGTGGTGATTGGCGTCTACCTCGCAAACCGATCACATGAAGTCGAGAATTTGCCAACTTTGATTGCGCCTACGTTCAGTATAGTGCCTCTCCGAGTCAAAGTGGCGGAATGCACAATATTGGAGAGTGCGAAGAAAGTGCAGGACGACCTTGCTTTGGTTGGCAAGGCGGGGAACTGCGGTGCAAGCCTCGAGCAAATCTATGAATGGACAGGAATCCGGATTAAATGTATGGTCAACTTTATCAGGGTGCCAAAGGGTGGCGATGACGAGGAGGAGGAACACGAAGGCCGCAACGATTGCCACCAAGTGGTAATCCGCCATGCGGATGCGAACACGAGAGAACTCTCCGTCGCTGAAACGGACGGAGAAGCAACCTCGCCATTCCTCGGTACGTCTGATGCGAGAGATTTGTCATGGTGTTTGGTGAGTTGCCCCCTTCTCTACGGTTGAGATCTGACCCGCTTACTCTGTTCCCACAGCCTTCAGTCGACATCGAAGCGAAAGTGGAAGATGACAAGAATTTGGCTGTTGGGATCTTCACGCCTGAAGACATGGTCAATGATAGCGATGTACAAGATATCTTGGAGGAAATGGCTGCCTTGATGCGCTTGTCATAAGGCAGTCGGCGGGGTCAATTTCCTTTGTTGATGTTTCTTTCTCAGGTCGATTGTAGAGTAACAATATCCTCTTTTTAATTACGGAGTAGTCCTCCATAGATTAATTTATCTTCTTATGTCTCTTTAGCTCCTACAAACTATGCCTTCATACTTGTCACAGTGTCTAGGACCTGGTGAACTTATCGAGACAGGGATCTAGTCTCTTCTCTACTTAGTTAGTGACTGGGCGTTCTTCATATACCCTGAATTTCTCGCTAAGCTCGTCAACTACTTGATATTTGACCGCCTGACCATAATTGGCGGGAGAGCTCTCGATCCAATAGCAACAAGTTAAAGTGCGACTAATAAACTCTATGGGCGTGAACCAAGCCGAACTAAACTATCGCGTCTATCCCGCTCCTTGTCGGCGCCGACTTGCGGGACCGCAAGCCCCTAAACCGCCACTGGCCAGCACCGACGAAGATCAGAAGCCACATCAGCTTATTTTAATGTTGATACGACAGATATGACGATATTTACAAGGTATTGCATCTCCCCTTTCAAGGCCCATTCATCCGTGATGTTACGGTTGACCGGGCTTGCTTTTCGCCGGGGATCTGCTACCATGTGCTCGACAGCTGCTGCTCATGGATCAGCGGGGTCGCCTCGTCCTCCCGCTTTGGATCTGAGATAACTACCCCCCGGAAGCTTTCTCTCTCGTTACTCTAGGTTCGTGTAACCTCCTTCATTGTGAAAGGGAAATTCAAGGAATTCCATATGTTGCACGCTGGAGATTATCAGAGCTTCTGCATGAGATTTTAAGTCCAAGATCCATCCAGCAACTGCCCGTGGACTGCGACTCATCGGATCCTCCAGAAGGGCGCCCTGTTACTACGCTTGCATTACTTGAGGACCTCTTTTAGTGTCGCATGCTGCACTCCGGCAACACTGGGAGAAAGGAGACCGCTTCCACTTTCTTCGCCGATACGGACACCACCGCGTCTACAAGCTAACAAACTCTTCCCAACCACTCGTCAAAGTCTGAACCTTCCTGTGAGGTCTCTCTGGTCGCGAATTTATATAAAGACTGTCCAGATCTTCATTCAACTCTTTGTCAAACCACTTCTATCTACATTGCCCGGCGGACTAAACCCGCGTACTGTTTACTCAGCATGTCGACGGAAAAACCTACCAAGGACGCGAAAATGGCCGATCCTGAGAGGGATGCGGGGCGACGACGGTCAAGCGTCGGTGAATTTGTGCGACATTCCATTGCTGTCGAAAAGGTTGATGAGCAGAGCATCGAGGGTCAGATGTTCTCCATGAACGATGTCGACCCGGTTTTGGACATGAAAATGCGTCTTGTCAACGACGTACGTTGTGGTCTCTCAAGGCGGCGGATCCGGCCCTCCCATCAACTAACTGCTTCAATAGGCAATTGATCAGATTGGATGGACTCACTTACAACTCAAGCTCTTCTTCTTGAATGGCTTTGGGTATGCTGCAGACTCTTTGATCCTGCTGCTCCAGTCAATCACCGCCGCCAACGCCGCGGCCGAGTTTAAACCTTCGTTTAAGCGAGGCTTAACCCTGGCAGCTTACGCTGGGATGTTGGTCGGCGCCCTATTTTGGGGTCTCGGTATGTTGCTATACTTTGCTCTCATGCCCTTTGACGGCTGACATTGATGGTAACAAGGCGCCGACATTATTGGACGTCGATTTGCCTTCAACGTGTCCCTCTTTATCTGCTCCATCTTCGCCATTGTGGCAGGCGCGTCGCCGCGATGGGAGGTTCTCGGACTCTTCACGTCCCTGTCCGCGTTTGGCGCCGGCGGAAATCTCATCCTTGACACCACCGTCTTCCTTGAGTATCTTCCTGGCAAGCAGCAATGGCTGATCACACTGATGGCTTGCTGGTGGGGTCTCGCCCCGGTTGTAGCAGCCGCCTTTGCATGGCCATTTTTGTCCTTGCCACAGTATAACTGTGACCTTAACAATCCCGACACCTGCACTTATGAAACGAATAAGGCAAGAGATCATGTCTAACCCCCCAATCCCCGTTCGAGCTGACGATTTCAGGGTTGGCGTTATGTCTGGTACGCGAACGGCGCACTCATCCTCGTGCTCAGCATTCTCCGAGTGACTGTCATTCGCTTGAAAGGTAATGCCAGTTAGCGTAAACCGCGTACCATCCTGATTGGTGTATAGAAACCCCAAAATACCTCCTGTCCAAAGGCGAGGACGAGCTGGTCGTTCAGACCTTTCAAGAAATCTCCACAAAATACAACCGACCGTGCGACTTGACACTCGAGAAATTGCAAGCCTGTGGAACGATTAAGTCGACTTACGGCACTTCGCGCTACGGCGTGTCCGAATTTTGGGCACACATTCGGGGACTGTTTGCAACGAAGAAACTCGGCCTCTCTACCTGCTTGATATGGCTTTCATGGCTGTTAATAGGATTGGCTTATCCTTTGTTTTATGTCTTTTTACCCGAGTTCTTACGCAGTCGGGGCGCCGACACAGGGGAAGATAGTGAATACCTGGTGTGGCGTAATTATATGATCACAAACACAGTCGGGATCTTTGGCCCCGTGGCCGCGGGCTTCCTAGCCAATACGCCATGGCTAGGCCGCCGGTACACAATGGTTATCGGCGCGCTGACAACTATGGCCTTCTTTTTCGCCTACACAGCTATCCGCACCCCTGCTGAAAACCTCGGTTTCACCTGCGCCATCTACTTCACGATTAACATCTACTACGGCACGCTCTATGCTTACACGCCTGAAGTCCTGCCTTCGGCCCACCGCGCTACGGGGAACGGTATCGCTGTCGCCTGTAATCGCATTATGGGTCTTTTGTCGGCCGTCATCGCTACCGTCGCCAATACAGCCACCAATGCCCCAATCTACATTGCCGCCGCTCTTTATATTGGCATGGTACGTATATGACTTGCAATAACACGCAACTCCAGAATTCTGGTTCCTTTCTTTCCTTCCCACAAGCTGACTGTTGGTACGCGTCTAGGCCATCGTGGCAATTATAATGCCTTTCGAGCCATACGGAAGACGCTCGATGTAGAGGGACGTCCTTTTCTAGACTCCATACAAGTGTAAGTTATGAGACCAAACGACAACACACGATTTGTTCTATCTCCTTTTCCCGGAACTGGTTGCGAAAGAACGCGTACTGGGGTTCTATTTGTTTCACGACCACCTCTTGGAGAGCTGCGAAAGGACAAGAAAGGTAAAGGGGAAGAGCCAGGGAGACCAGTTGTATCACAGACGAACAGATATGAAAAATTAGGGACAGAAAGCCAAAGTGCATCACGTGAACAACCGCCACGAGTTACCGAAATCATATTTCCCCTTTTCGGTTTCATGCTCGAAGTTACGCTTTATGATAAGCATTTGCAAGCTTCAGCCAAGCCCTGTATTCTGTATACCACCAACTTCTTGTCAACGGTAGTAATGATACTAAGTTGATAAATTGGTAGAGTGCAATCAGCCAACCGCCTCGTTTCAATAGCAGCAATAGAACAACCTAACCATGCTAGCACAGCTCTAACTTATTAACCGAACTACTACAAACTAAAAAACGAGGTCCTCAATCCAGAAACTCCTTGATATAGAGTACATAGTGGTGACTCTGAGAGGCCCGCCGTAGTTTCGACTGGGATATCTTTTCTTGCGCCACCGACTTGCCGCAAAGGTGACTATAGTGCCTTCAACTGGCAAAAGCAGCCCCACCTAGACCGCCGGCAGTGAATTAGGTCTTTTCTTGTTGGCTGTTTTAATCCTGCTCATCCCCATGGCGCTCTTCACATGCGCTTAAAAAACACTTCCGGGAAGCCCGCACCGATATTTCCGGCTCATCCTTCACTACAACCACATCCTCTGTAACGCTATATACTATACTCCCGACCTACATAGTGCACGCGATACAGCAGGGTCAGAACGACAACGGAGGCAGCGGTTTAAGCGGAACTGATAAGACTGTCTTGGGATTCGGCCTGAGCGTTCCTGCGGTAGGATTTAGCTGTTACGGTCTATATGTACATGCGACGTCACAGTCTTGTTTTAATGTTATAGAAGGATGGCCTGCTTCTGTTCGCAAGTATTTACCGTATAGTACTCCTTAAACATGAGAGCCTCGTCAGAGCTCGGCAACCTCGAGAACGATTTCGTCACTTAAGGATGGTTGTCTTTCAGATATCTTTTCCGCAGGATATTATTCCCTTTCATTAGCTTTCGAACATAATTTATTGCCCTGCCTGTCGTATCATAGAAGCTCAATCCGTTGTTTAAAAAGGGAAGAAGGGGAAGAAAGAGAGAGACAGCGAGACTGACATGACACTTCGGTCCACCGGGCCCTTGGCGCCAAGAACGCACAAATATAAAGTACAGAAACAGATCAAAGTACGGAGCAGTAGTCCTCACTGCCGCATAATACTGGCGGGTACTAATTGTCTCGACCTCAAAGGAATATATATTAAATGTACCCACGGGCAGAGACGAATAGGATACCGTCTCTATCTGTCATAAATACGGCTATACCACAACTTGCACTAGTTAAATGATACTGACCTTCCACATCTGGCTTCATTAGCTGTCGATCTCCAGCTTACAAGGGTAATTCTCCTCAGCCAAGCCACCCACGTCGCTCTGATCAACATGTGGTGCAACCCTCACAACCATTACCTTTGAATGGGGAGAAGTGGCATCGTGCGACCCTTGACCACTTACTGCACAATGCTAGTTCGAAATTATCATTTGTACACAATGCGGACATCAATCATGTGCGGAGAACCGAGGCAGAGTGATCTTCGTCGCGTGGCTCCGTCCGCATTCTGCTACCAGTCATGCGAGCTAACTAGTCAATGGTATTTCTTAAGCTCCTGTCTTATAATGACTCGGCCTGCTTCCCAATTCTTGGTCCTGATCAAACTATAGAAGCTTGTTTATGGCCTCCGAAGCGTCTAGTTTTGGGTTTAGTTGGTCTCCCTGATTAACTTCCATCCGCAGTTTAACAATCACAAGTGTCAGTCTCAGTTCTGTTACGACAATGTCGGACCGCGAAGCAGAGGCAAAAACGCCACCACAGGCAGTAACACTACCCAATGGCCGCTCGGTCTCTCCAGTTGCGCTCTCAGAGAAGCGCAACTCCATTGTGCCTTCAACGGCCCCAGCTCCAAAATTCCTCTCCCACGCAAACGATGCCGACGAGGCTATGAAAGCCTTTGCTACAGGCGAGGTTGTTGAGATTGATGAAGCAACTAACAAACGCCTTCTGCGTATTATCGATCGGCACCTCATGCCGCTGATGTGTGTGGTTTATGGGATGAACTATCTCGACAAAACAACACTATCGTATGCATCAATCATGGGAATTAAGAAAGATATCAATCTCCGCGGTGACGACTACCAGTGGTTGGGATCGATGTTCTACTTTGGGTATCTAGCTTGGGAATACCCAACCAACCGTCTGCTCCAGCGGTTGCCGTTGGCAAAGTACTCGGCCTTCTGCATTGTAGTCTGGGGGGTCGTGTTGGCACTGTTTGCCGCCGTTTCAAATTTCGCGGGCGCGGTGGCAGTTCGATTCTTTCTCGGCGTTTTTGAAGCAGCTGTCACACCTGGCTTCGCACTCTTCACTTCCCAGTGGTATACACGCAAAGAACAGGGTGCCAGGACGGGCATCTGGTTCAGTTTCAACGGGTTTGGGCAAATCTTTGGCGGCCTCGTCGCCTACGGTATTGCCCGTGGCACAGCGAAACATGGCACGGCGATCGCACCATGGAAGATCGTGTTTCTGGTCAATGGCTGTTTGACCGCCGCCTTGGGTTGTGTCTTTTGGTTCGTCATGCCGGACAACCAGCTCAATGCTCGGTGGTTGAAACCGGCCGATCGGGTCCGTGCGATAGAAAGAGTTCGAGTCAACCAGCAGGGTATTGGAAATAAGCATTTCAAGGTGTATCAGTTAAAGGAGGCATTGACTGATCCAATGACATGGGCATTCGTCTTTTATGCCCTTGCTGCAGATATTCCCAATGGGGGCATCACTAACTTTTTTTCTCAACTGGTCAGTATTATTCCTCTCAAATTTTGACCCTTGTGTACAAATTCATCCTTCCTCGCCCGATATCTGCATCTCTCGCTTACATCCCGCAGATTGTTTCATTCGGCTATACACCCGAGCAATCTCTCCTGTACGGTGCCCCTGGTGGGGCCGTCGAAGTCGTCGCCTTGATCCTCTCCGGCTGGCTAGGCGACCGTCTCAACCATCGTCTCCTGATCTCAACCGGCGGCCTAACCCTAGGCCTAATTGGCATGATTCTAATTGTCGCTCTGCCATTGAACAACAATTCGGGCCGTCTGGCAGGCTACTACCTCACCCAAGCAACACCGACTCCCTTCGTCGCCTTGCTGTCCCTCATTTCCTCAAATGTGGCAGGCTACACCAAGAAGACAACCGTCGCCGCATGCTATCTGGTAGCGTACTGCGTGGGCAATATCATCGGACCGCAAACCTTCCGTCCCGCCGACGCACCTCGCTACGTGCCCGCCGAAATCACAATCATCGCCTGCTACGCCGCGTGCCTCGTCGACCTGGGATTTATCCACTGGTACTATCGACGGCTGAACCGGAAGAAGGCAGAAGAGCGCAGCCGGCCTGATTACGTCACGGTCGAGAATGTCGAGTGGCTGGATCTGACGGACAGGGAGAACCCGGAGTTTGTGTATACCCTGTAACTAATTTGTTTATTCATCAATGATCTGTCTCCCCCATACCCTTAGCTTTCGCCATATGGAAAAACTCCCGAGGATTCTCTGATATCGCTACTCATTGCCTGAAAACGCCCCACCATATATTGCCCGTTCCAATCGATAATACAAACATTAAATAAAAAAAAGCAAAACTATTAACTAGACCGGTATCCCCCAACTAAGGTTCCCCGGAACCTACCTAATCTCCCATCCACCTTTTGAACAGCCAAACAAATCTAATCATCGAAAGATAAAACTATAGTTCTATTTAAATTCCCAGGGCAATCTTGATTCTTACACACAGTATATAAAGCTTCTACCAAATTTCCCCCTGTACTACCACCCTTTATGCAACTTCCCGAGGTTTTCCCCCCCCGGCGCGGCTATACAAGATACGATGGAACCATCGTCTGTGTCTTACAGAGTATATTCACGCTGGAGTCGAGTTTTTCTTTTTGTCGAGTTCCCTCGCGCTCTCCCCCCCCGGAACTTATACTTGTAACTGGAAGATGGGAGGACGGGATGAATGGAAGATACAGAATGGGGAGACCCATGTAGATCCCGAATACAAAAAAGAAAGTATTTTAAAAAAGAATTAGAAAAGCCGCTGGAAAGGCAAGGGGGAAAAAGGGCAGAGCGAGGGGAAAGGGTGGGAGAAAAGGGAAAAAAGAAAATGCAAAAAAGAAAAAAAAATACCCCCTTCTACTGTAACTGCGAAGTTTAGTAGCGAGATAAGCTAGGAAGCCGGCCCTGAACGACCCTTCGCTTTTCGCTTTCGAAAGGAGGAGGAGGAGGAGGAAGATCCGAAAAATTGAAAAGAGAGGTCTCCAAGATCCACGGGGTAATTCATGAGTTAGTGACTTGTTAAGACCCCCTTTTTCTCGAGGTCTGTTGGGGTCTGCGTCATGATGCTGTGAATGGTGTGGTTTGGAAAATGTGACGGGTGTATGTATCTACTTGGTATGCTTTTTGAAAGTCTGGGGACATCGGGCTGAAAGTTTGCGGCGGGAGTGTGAGTGTGTGAATCAGGGGTATTGGGAAGAACTAACAAGATGAGAACCGCGAGCCTGCAATTCGGCTTAAACGACTCAGCGGGGGAAGATTCAATCCCGACTCCCGACCTCCGACTCCCTTCCAAGGCCGGGTATTCCGCCTCAACTCCAAGCCCCAACCTGAGCGTGTCGCTGTACCGCCGTGACCGAGTTTCCTGTCCCAGACTTCACAGGTCGGGGAATAACGCGTCGCGCGCAAAATAGGACCGCAACGCCACGACACGCAAACGCCACAGCACCTTCATTCCGCAGTGCCAAAGAGCAATAACTCAAATCTCATAATAGTAATCCTCATCCAAACCCTCCCGACTCGGTATCTCCGGCACCCGCATGCCTACGGGCGATGTCACATTTCCAGACGCATCGACACCATTCCCCATCAGGCCCTCCTCATCGCTGAAACGGACATTCAGTAACCGAACTTTCAGACCATATTCTGCAATTGTGGAGATGAGTTTGTTCGTTTCGGCGGTGATGGGTTGTTGATTCAGGAGCATGAGCAGGCCGTCGAGCCATTCCGACGCTAGGGTTGGCGAACTGGGCTGGAAGGTCAGAAGGACGGTTTCCTTAGGATAAGCATTACCACTACTGTTGTGTGCGGCGGTTGCGTTGGTTCGGTGTGATGTCTTGGAGGTATTACGAGCGTGGCTTGCTATTCGAGAATGACCTTCCCGCGCTTTGGAGGAGTGAAGATACCCGTGGATGGTGATGTTTGTCATGGTGAACTTGTCCTGGCGTAGCTCTTTTAATGTTGTTTGGCTGCTGTTGTCGGGGACTTCGTCGTCGGCCGCGGCGGTCACATTCGAGACGACGGAAGAGACTATGCTCAGATCGATACGGTCTGGAAGAGCCATTAGGCTGGGAGGCGAGTCTTCATCTCTGTCTTCGAAGTCTGCCCAGTGCAGGTATTTCCTGTCGGGTGAGAGCTTGACAAAACGCCAGGGGCGGATCACGTTCACTGCGCTGTCGTGGATAGGGCCGCCCAAATTAAGATCATCGCGCGTGCTGTGATGCTGGTTGTGTGGAAACCAAGAGCCCTCCAGGAGACATCGAATTCGTTGTTCCTTGACGAACTGAAGTGCCTCAGCTTGCAACTCCTCTCGTACACCACGCAAATGTTGACCCCAGATATCTTCGTATGTCAGTTCCAAAAGTTCCATTTGCAACTCTCGGAGCTTGCTATACTCGAATGCCGCCAACTCGCCCTCTGCCTCTTCGATTCCTTTGGTTCGTTCGGCGCCTCCGACGACGCTCTCAATCAGGATCCGCACTAACTCGACAATTTTTGGGAAATCGTCGGCTTCTGCGTCTGTGGCCTTCCATAGCCTGAAGAAAGCGTGGAGGCCGGCGACGTGAAGTCTGCTCCAATGTAGGAGCAGCGGTTTGAAGATTTGCTCAAAGTTGATGCGGGCCTCCAGCGCAAGGTAGCTCTTCGAATCCTCCAAGTCCATCTTATCAACCTCAAAGTGTTCGAAGAGGATTGCCGTCGTGGCCAGGCTGGCTCTGGCGATAGGACACCGTTTCGGCTCAGGAGTAACTGACTGTTCGAGTAAGATGCTTTGATACTCGTTTTGATGTCTCCGCACATAGTCCGAAAGATCCATCATGCCCAAGAATCCCATCTCCTCAAAGTCCGGCTCGGGACTCTCTGTTGTGAAACCTAGGCGTCTCCATTTACGGGGGTTATGTTTGGGTCTCGACTCGCCTTCTCGCGTTTCATGGCTCTGAGGCTTATCTGGATTGCTTGCAAGATGTAGGGCCTTGATCGTTCTTCGGTGTTCCGGCTTGACCAGGTCCACAGGTACTTCTCTCCAGCGTCGCAGTAGCACCTTTGACAGAGCTTGAAACTCGAGGAGAGGATGCGCCAGGTCTTGCAATGCAGAACTCTGCATGAGGACGTATACAGCCTTGATAACTCCCAGATCTTGGATTCTCTTAATGAACTTGGGCCATTCCGTCTCGTTCTCATTGGTGATCGCGTCGCGCATGAGCGAGTTGATCAGTTGAAGGGCATTTGCGCAGAGAGCATGGTCTGCGGAGGAGAGTCGGCTGACGAGCATTTCGAGGAACTGAGGATAGACGGCAATTGCCGGCTTGAGTGCCTGAAAGCCGCCGGGATTTTGTGCATGTAATTGCGAGGTTCGATCGGCATGGTAGGGTTTGGAAACGATAGACACGAGGATCGCCATAGCGCCGCGAAGGATGTTGACCAAAGGTTGGCAGACAACCAGTTCTACAACCTGGATGCACAAGCTTTGCTCAGGAGATGTATTCCCGTGTTGAGGTAATATCTTACCTTCTCCACCACCTGGTCATCCACAGCTTCCCAGCCCTGCTCCACATCAAGCAGTCTCGCAAAACTGGCCAGGCTGTATGCAAGGGTATTGCCACTACTTGTGAGGATGAGCGATCGCAATTTCGGTAAACCGCCCTTGAGCACAAAATGTTCGGCGAATGATGGGTCGTTGATAAGACTTTGCAATTGAAACACCGCCATTTTTCGGTTTGCATCTTCGGTGCTAGAGAGTTTGGCCAGCAGCTCTGCCATATTCGGACTCCGAGCAGGAAGCTGGGAGTCCATCTTGACGTGGGCAAAGGAAGTGGTTCGGAGTACTGGTTAGCGTTGGAGAAGGGGGGAGAACGACCTGCGTTTTCGCTTCATTGTTAACATCCTGGAACTGGAGATCTTTGTAAGAATGAAGTGAGGGAATACTATGGTCGCGCTCGGCACATTGCGCGAAGACAGTGGTGGTGCTCAATTCGCTGCGCGGGACCCGCGTTCGCGTTCTGGTGTCGAACAATGGTCTGTATACGGATAACATATCCGAGAGCCTCGACTGTAGAATATCTTGGCGTGGACTGAGCCCTGACATCGCAAACCACGACCACCGCTTCACACTCTGGCTTTGGCTGCTGCCGTGGCCGGGACAGGTCGACGACGAGGTTGTGGAGTTTTATCAGTCTGACGAGGAGCCTACAGGAGTACGCGTTGGGACAGATATGGTGCGTTTGAAAGATGCCAGTGTGTAACAATCACCGAGCCCCATAGATGAGGCATGGAATTGGGCAACAAGGCGTAGGTGTCTTGGACAATGATAGTAAAATGCCGTTTCAGATATATTCGAATTCTGTTTCGGAGTATTCCTATACTGCTTTTGTGTTATGACATTGCGTCATCCCTTCCAAGGCATTGATATCCAGTGATGTTGTCTTATCCTCGATCCTAACTTCTCGCCTCAAACTATTCAGCCTTTCTTCTTCGCCTTATCCTCGATGCAGTCAATGTTGTCCTCGGGAACTTCGTCTCCGTACTTCTCTACCAACCAATCGTAAACATCATCGCTCAGGTCTCCCTGCACAGTGATCTCTTCGCCTCCCGCAGCCGTCTTCGTGACACTACTGCCGGTCGCGAACTTTTTGCCCAGCTCTTTAGCCACTTTTTTCAAATCAAGTCCATGGGCTTCCAGACCTGACACTACGGTCACGTATTTCCTCTTATTTCTTTCCACCCTCTTAATGAGGACCATGGCTTCGGCCTTGCGCTCTGCCTCGCGCTGCTCAGCCGCTTCTGCCCTGGCCGTCTTTTTCGCAGCGTCCTTTTCGGCACGTTTTTGGGCATCGACCGAAAGCGACGCCATATTGGCGTTAATGGCATCTAACAACGCCGCTTAGTTTCTGGCCGTAGAACATCACAGGGTCAGCGTACCTTCGGAGTATAGCTTCTGGTGCATGTCAGGGTGGTTTTTCTGTAGCCATTCCTCGCATTTCTTCACCGTACCGCCAAATTCGCAGTACTGAAAGATTGGCAGTCAGTATCATAGGCTTGAGACGCAACAGTATTGCTAACAGAGTAAACAGGTGGAAGATGATACCTCCGGCGGCAGTGAGCAGACTACATACCAACCGATATCAGTACTTGGATAGAAACCCCTCCTCCAGAATCAGACTCTTTGCGCACCTCCACAATAGACGATATGTCGAGCGGCAGGAGCGGACACCGTCGCCGCATTACCTGCCGCCGTGTCCTCCGCCATATTAGCGTGTGACTGATAAATGTTGTGATGGTGCCGCGCTCGATTTGCGGCTTGAGTATGAAAGCGGTCTCAAGATGGACCAGACTTTCCCCTCGCAAAAGCCAGTGGCACTTCCCTGGCACACTGCACGACAGTGAACAACGCCAAGCCACAGCCGATTCCCTTCGGCTGATCCTCGGCTGATTGGCTGAACGTGCTTCAGAAAGTCGCCCGCATTTGGCGCTTCTCAGATCTTTCTTGCCGACATTCCAGCAATCAGTGAGATAGATTGAAAGCAGCATATTTTACTGATAGAGCTGGTATCTGACGTCCGGAAGCCTATCTTAACTTTCTACGCCAGTACTGTTCCAGCCCGTTTCCGAGCAAATCCTATCTTATCTAAACCCCGGTTGTACGCCTGGAACTTCAGGTTCCACAACCGACCATGAGCTGCTCCAGCGAAAAGTCAAAGAGAGAAGCAGGGACCTTTTTAGAAGGCGGTCTGACACCCCACCATAGCAGCGGCATCACGACGTAAACCCTCGATACAAGGTGAGGCTTGAATAGACGGAGATGAAACTTTCCAGCACAGTGGGATCCGAAGCTTGGAATTCACGTGACTTGAAGTCGCGGCC